>ERZ650309.8-NODE-8-length-227008-cov-20.239358_pt1 | contig 227008 bp, 220 predicted proteins | sample MGYA00376245_ERZ650309 | MGnify/ENA primary metagenome ERZ650309 (study PRJEB26733, sample SAMN07839294) | wastewater metagenome | biome: urban; feature: wastewater treatment plant; material: waste water | place: USA: North Carolina | collected 2016-04-26 ... | reverse complement strand
ATCAGTTGAGCACGCTGGAAGGCTTAGGGGATTTACCGCAGCTGCAAAGCTTGGACTGCTCTTTTAATCAGTTGAGCACGCTGGAAGGCTTAGGGGATTTACCGCAGCTGCAAAGCTTGGATGGTCGTGCTAATCAGTTGAACACGCTGGAAGGCTTAAGAGATTTACCGCAGCTGCAAAGATTGAACTGTTCTACGAATCAAATCACCAAGATTCCTCTATTAATTCAACAACGAGTTTTAGATAAAAAACTCACAGAGTTAAAACTTTACAGTAATCTTATTCATCATATCCCATCTGTTATTTTTGGAGAGGATACGTATGATGATTGTTGTGAATCCTTAATCAACTACTGGCAAGCCTTAGAACAAGGCTCAACCCGAATCCAACAACTCAAAGTCCAATTACTCGGCAATGGTCGCGTTGGTAAAACCACTCTTGCGTATGCACTCGAACATAAAAAAGCCCCACCTGAAAACTTTGCATCCACACATGGCATTGCTTTAAAAGAAATTCCTTTTCAGCTTGAAGGTCAAAATCAACCTGTCACCTTGCAACTCTGGGATTTTGGTGGACAGGAAATTTATCATGCCACCCACCGCTTATTTTTATCCAAAGATTGCCTCTATCTTTTACTGTGGGCGGAAGAAACGGATGAGAGCCAAGATGAAATAAATCATCCGGTGAGTTATTGGCTAGAGTTAATTAATGATTTGGGTGGCGATAGCCCAGTGATTTTGGTGAAAAACCAAATTGACCGCTCAGATAAGCTACCCGAACGCCCAGAAGGCTTAAACAATGACTTGCCTGGTGCTAAGCAAATTCGTGATGCGCTAAAAATCTCTGCCATGAAACATCAGCGCATGCACAGTCTACGCGGCGCGATTGCTTCTATCATTGAGGAACTGCAACCTCGCATTTGTTTAGAGCTGCCTAATTCATGGTTAGCTGTGCAGGCTGAGTTGGATGTTTTACGAAGCCAGCAGCAACGCACCTTACCCTTCAATGAGTTTGAAAAACTCTGTGAGCAAGTAGGCATTGAGGATGCAAGGTGGTTTGCAGATTATCTCCACCAAATCGGTTTTATTTTTTATCAAGCCGATAGCTTTCAAAACAAACTCGTTCTCGATCAAAACTGGGCGATTGAAGCGATTTATAAATTGTTTGATCGGAATAAAAATATCCGCCGTCGTATCGAAAAAGCTCAAGGCCGAATTAGTGGTGACGAATTTGAAGAGTTTTGGAAAGATGAAACGGAAAACGAGCATCAAATCTATGCCAGTTTTATGCTCAACTGTGGTGTTTGCTATGAAATAGATTGGGTGCGGGAAAAGCTTTTCAAAGATCGCGAGTTTATTATTCCCGCTCTCCTCCCTGAAAAATCGCCTCTCTGTGAAAGTTGGGGCGCTGAGCGTGCCGAGGATTGGTTGTTAGAGGTGCAATACCCGTTTTTACATCGCAGTATTATTGAGCGCTTGATTAGCGAACTCGACCAAAAATACTGTGGCACTGCATGGCAATATGGGATTTTTTGCACCACTTCGGATGGGCAAGTGCTATTCCAAACGCAATTGCAGAAAACCAAAACCTCGAATAAAGGCTCACTGCTGTTCAAGTTGCGTGGGCAACAACTAGAGCGTTTGCTGTATGAATTGCGCAGATTAATTAGTGAAGCTAGCCCGCATAAACGCTATCAAGAGCTGCTGACACGCAATGGCAAAACTGAGCACCTATCCGAATTTCAAAAAGAGTATCACATGACCGAACCAACCCCTGTCGAAGCGAAAAAAGTTAAGATTTTTATTTCTTATTCGCATCTAGATGAAGCACACAAGAAAGAACTAGATAAGCATTTGAAAGCGCTCGGTCATCTATTCGCTATCGAAGCTTGGAATGATCGGCAATTGATTGCAGGGGATGGAGTAGATAAGACGATTTTCGAGAAGCTAAATGCCGCTGATGTGGTGCTGTTATTGATTAGCCCTGATTTTATGGCTTCGGATTATTGCTTTAAAAAGGAAATGCAAAGCGCACTTCAAGCCTATAAGGAAAATAAAAATACTGTTATTCCGATTATTATCCGCAATACGCCGACTTGGTTTAAACATGAAATAGGGCAGATTGTCGCTTTACCGACTGATGGGAAACATCTGAGTAAATGGGATGATCCTGATGATTTTTGGGCAGATGTGGAAATGGAGATTGCTAAGCGGGTAGAGCATTTGCTGACGTGAATATAAGTCAGCTTAGGAAGAGAATGGCTTAGCGTTATTTATATAAAGACGAAACAAGAGTTTTTTATGGGGCAAATCGCTCAGCGTTTGCCCCTAAAAATAGTTAAGCAGAAACGGTGGTCGGTGTTGCAGCGGCGCGCATACCTTCACTGGGTGCGTAGTTTAATGTCACCACTTGTGGGCAACGCTGACAACCGGATACGCCTTCTTGTTGCCACCAGCGGCAAGTACTACGAATAGGGCAAGGGGCGAGTTTATTAACCACCATGGGTGTCATTTTCACTACCTTGGCGGCTAATTGGCAGGATGATTTTTCATCATTGAAATGCTGGCACTTAGCTTTACTACAGGGTGCTGCAAAGCGAAAGACCTCAGTCGGATCTACAGGCCCTGCCATTTCCAAGATTTCTTCAGTAATAGGTTCAATCTTATCTAAATAAACCGCTTCAGGCTGTTCCGGTGTTCCGCCCACTACTGCAAATAACACTGCTCCAGCCTCTTTGTGATTTGCGCTTGGGCAAACCGTGGGTGTTTCAGTACTCATAGCTTGATTCTCTTAGCTGCTAATAATTATAAATTTGGATTAGCTGTACTAATCAATCTGAGCAGTTTTAGGTATGGGCAAACCACCAGCCACTACTGGTTCTTTAGGCGTAGGTGTGGGTAAGCGACCTGCAACTACTGGCGGCTCTTGAGGTGTAGGTGTGGGTAAGCGACCTGCAACTACTGGCGGCTCAGGAGTAGGTGCGGGTAGACCACCAGCAACTACTGGCGGTTCTTGAGGCTTAGGTGCGGGTAAGCCACCAGCAACCACTGGTTCTTTAGGAGTAGGTTTAGGCAAACCACCGGCAACTACTGATACAGACGGTTCTTTAGGAGTAGGCTTGGGTAAATTCCCCGCACCTACCGCTTGGTTTTGGGATTGAGTCTTGCTATCAATCGAATTTACTAAAGAATTAGCTAACTGCTTAATGTTTTCTTGTTTATCTGGTTGAGTGCTATCTACCGAGAAACTACGTGCCTTTATAGCTCGATCTTGCCCTTGTTGGGCATAGCGCTGGATGTCTTGAGCTTGAATCGAAGTAGGTTTACTTTGAACTGTGTTACTCATGTTGGGTTACTCGTTTTTAGATTATGTCTGAAAAGGTATTAACCTTAGAACTTATACTTACCGAGCTGGTACCAACCTAAATTTTAAGACAAAGCTATTTATCTTAATGATAAACAGCATCATCTGTTTTGAAAAACCGGGCAATTATTTTTTAATTAAAAATCTGTTCCAAACGCACCAACTCCATGCGCGTGGCAACCGCACCCAAAGCAATCAAATGCAGCAACTCCGTCACCGTGGTACAGCAATCTTGCACAATCGCGGTTTTATATTTTTCCGCCTCCTTAGAGATCGCGGTATGCGTGACACAGTTTTGCGTCATCATGCCACACACTAATAACTCATCCACACCCAAGCGCTGCAAAGTTGCTTCTAAATCAGTATTCACAAAACTATCTGCAAAATGCTTAATCACAATCGGCGCCTTCGGAGCCGCCGCTAAAATGCGGGGGTGAATCGCAACGCCTTCCGTGCCTTCATTAAAAAACGGTGATAAGCCCTTGGTTTTATCCGCAATATGCTGCACCAAAATCACCAGAATTTGCTGGGCTTGAGCTTTTTGAATCGCCTGCTCAACCTTGCTTAACGTACCTTCTGCATTCCACAGCGGAAACGCGCCATCAGGAAAATAATCGTTTTGAATATCAATAACTAACAATGCCTTGCTCATCAATTTATCCTCGTTCTTGTATGGCCGCTAGCTTACGCGCTGTGTAGTTCAGTTAGAATGGTGAATTGTGTGAACTGCGGCGCGAAAACTTACAGTTTGAAAGGATTGATTATGAACAGCATGAATAAGGCGATTTTGCAGCGGCTGCGTGCGAATAGCCGCATGAGCTGGCAACAAATTGGCAAGGAAGTGCATCTCACGGGGCAAGCCGTCGCCGCGCGCGTGCAGCAAATGGAAGATCAAGGCGTCATCAATGGCTATACCATCCGCCAACATAATATCGAACGCCATTTTATTACCATGTTTATGGACGTGGCGCGTTTTGATGAATTTGAACAGCTTTTGAAAAACGAAGCGCAAGTAGAATCGGCTTATAAAATTACCGGCGATGGCTGTTATCACATTATTTTCACGCCTGAATCGGCTAGTGAGTTGGAGCCATTTTTGCAACGTTTATTAAAGTATGGGCGGTATCGGGTTTCTAGTGTGTTGAAATGTGTAAAGTAACCGATATGTTAAAATATGAGTTTATCAAGAAGTTATTAATATACTTGACTACATTGCTAGAAGTGTTGCCCATGGATATAAAATCTTGGAGGCTTATAAAGCCCTTAAAAATAAGCACTTACTTCTTATTAAAAGTTAAGTTGATAAGCGTTATCGAAAAAAACTATTGACTAAAAACTACACTTCTAATTATAGTCACTACTGTTTATTAGACATGCCTTATTCACCTAAGATTCTATAATATTTGTTATTTTTAGGTAAGCAGTATTGGTTATAGGTAATACCAGCTTTAACCCTCTAGTAAAACTTGCAATTAAAGCAGGCTTTAAAGCTATTCTAGCTTCACTAATTTCCGAAAAAAATATCAACACCCCTGATAAAGCTGGCATGACGCCTCTGATGATAGCCGCTATGCATGGGCACAAGGGAGTTTTTGAATACCTATTATCTCTCGGAGCAGATGCTAACTTAACTGATAACCAGGGTCGAACCGCCTTACAAATAGCTAGACAATATGATTTTTTGGAAATTGTTCGACTCTTTAACACCGAAGAAATATACCACAATGGAAGCACAAAACCACTTGATAGAACAGCTTCCGCTGACAAAATTGATTATATAAAAATAATACCTCCCTTTGCCTCACATCCAGTTCAAACGCAAACAAATAAAAACTTAATAAACTTACCAAATCTCTTAGGGTGGTTATCAGAGGAATCAATTACTGTTCCTCATGACAACATTAATTTAATAGAGTCCACGGTTGGCTTACAAACTGCTATAACAAAACATCGTCCAATAGATAGGGATTTTGACTGGTCAGATATCAATATTGAGCTTCCTGTCTTTTCCAATCCACTTATTGATAGAGGATCGTTATCTTCTTTATATAACTTGGTTTGCTTAGGGTCGTATACTGGAGTTCTATCATATAAGCAAGTATATGAAGCTGTGTTACATGATTATGGCAGTGAGGCTGATAATTACGAATCAATAATCTTAAGGCTTCTAGAAAAATATGATATAGCTGTAGAAGAATTCGAATATTGCATTACAGAAAAATCTATTTTTGATATTTCTTATAAAGAAGACGAAATAGCTGATGATCTATTTTACTCTTTAAGAGACATTGAAACATCGTCTTGGCAATTTTACGATTTATCAATGCGAAAAATAGACTTATTAGAAAAAGAGCATGAAGTGCGTTTTGGCCAAAAAATAGATAGCTCACTTATTATACTAACACGTTCTTTATCAAATCTCCTTGATTATGAATGGGAATTGCTTACAAGTGATCAACATGATTCACAAGAGATTGATGAGCTAGGTGAAATTGATGAAGAGGAAATAATCGCGCCTAAAGTGAAAGTTATCTCTTTTTCCGATGATGATTTGGGTGAAACCTTGGATTTTGGAGCAGATGAAGGTGATTTTTGGACACATATTAGCAAGATTCGTTTTGGTTTAGGTGTATCTAAAGACATTCAAATTCCACGCCCCTCTGCAAAAGAATTGAATAGCATAATAGCTAAATTGGAACCAATACGAGAGGAACATCGTTTATCTATAAAAAATGCGGTATCTTCTTACAGAAAAACTATTGAGATTTTTGTTAAAGCCAATCTGCGTTTAGTTGCTTCAATTGCAAAACGCTACGGTAATCATGGACTAGATTACGATGATCTCATTCAGGAAGGAAATATTGGTTTAATCAAAGCTGTAGAGAAATTTGATTATAGAAAAGGATTCAAATTTTCCACTTATGCAACATGGTGGATTAGGCAAGCTATTACAAGAGCAATCGCTGATCAAGCTCGACTAATTCGTCTTCCTGTCCATATGGTTGAGTCTATCAATCAAGTTAATCGTATTGAGCGAGAGCTTGAATATAAATATGGCAAAAATATAATGATTAATCATATTGCAGAAATGGCTCATACCTCTATTGAACAAACGAGAAAAATTCTAAAAATTCGTGACACTTCAGATTGTTTTTTGTTTGACGATCTTCCTGTCCATCTCCTAGAAGATTTAATGCAGTGCAACAACGAATTATGTCCAGATCAGGTCACTTCTGATATAGAACTACAAACAGAGCTTAACAATTTGGTAGACGGTTTGGATGAAAGAATGGCTGAAGTCATACGATTACGATTTGGCCTTGCTGGAGAAGAGTTGACCCTTGAAGAAGTGGGGCAAATTTTTGAGTTAACACGAGAAAGAATAAGGCAAATCGAAGCAAATGCTCTTAAAAAATTACAACACCCAATGCGCTCTGAATCCATAAAAGAGTTTGAAAATTCAAGATTTCTGTTTGAAGACTGAAGATATGACACTCAGAAAATCTCGCCACGCACCGCCACGAGCTAGCGCCATGATCGAGGCGCTTCGTGGCTTAGGATATAATACTGCCACTGCGCTGGCCGATATTATTGATAACAGTATTGCTGCTAAAGCAGGTACGGTTGACATACGTTTTATCTGGGCAGGCAAACAAAGCCGTGTTGAGATTCAAGATGATGGCAATGGTATGAGTGCTCTGGAACTCGACAAGGCTATGAGACTTGGTGAGAAAAACCCTTTAGAGCAACGTAATCGTGACGATCTTGGGCGTTTTGGGCTGGGCTTAAAAACTGCATCCTTCTCACAATGCCGCCGTTTGATAGTGGCATCGCTTGGAAAAGATGCATTGCAATCTCTTTATTGGGATCTGGATATTCTAGCAACTAGTAAGGATGATGGCTGGTACCTACTTGAGGGAACTCCTGAGGGTTCTGATGGTATTCTTGAACCTTTAAAAGAAGCAGGCCGTGGTACATTAGTTATTTGGGAGTTGCTTGATCGAATTGTAACAGACGGTTTCACGGATCAAGATTTCCTTGATCTGATCGATAGGGTAGAACGGCACCTAGCCATGGTATTCCATCGTTACCTTGAAAATAGTCGATCATTTGTCTTGCGTATAAATGAAAAACCAATCAAACCTTGGGATCCTTTCCTGTCTGGCCATCTGGGCAAGCCTTGGCATTCTCCGCCTGCAATGAGTCCTGTTGCACTAGGCGTAGAAATTGAATGCCATGTTCTACCACATAAGGACAAGTTGTCACCAGCAGAGTTCGATGCTGCACAAGGCCCTGATGGCTGGACTGCACAACAAGGTTTCTATGTGTATCGCAATAAACGTCTACTAGTTGCTGGAAGCTGGCTAGGTCTTGGAACTGGACGATCTTGGACTAAAGACGAAGCGCATCGCTTAGCAAGAATTCGATTAGATATTCCTAACTCAGCAGATGCGGAATGGAAAATTGATATTCGTAAATCAACCGCTCGGCCTCCTGTCGAATTGCGTAGTTGGCTAGTTCGCTTTGCTGAAGATACACGTGCACGTGCAAGAAAAGCCTTTGTTCATCGGGGACAAATTCCACGCTTGAAAAATGGCTCCAGTGTAATACAGGCATGGAAAGCAGAACATTTTACTGGAGGGATGCGTTACCGAATTGATATTGAGCATCCTGCTGTGCGTGCAGCATTAGATGAGGCTGGTAACCTATTGCCCCAAATCAAGGCCATGTTACGAGTTATTGAAGAAACTGTACCTGTGCAGCGTATCTGGTTGGATACCGCAGAAAACAAGGAGGCTCCAAGAACTGGTTTTGCTGAGGAACCATCAGCAGAGGTAGTCAGTATTCTCGAAATACTTTACAGCAATATGACAAAGTTGAAAGGCATGTCACCGGCCTTAGCGCGTGAACGCCTATTGCAAAGTGAACCATTTCAGAATTATCCAGAACTTGTCGCGGCATTGCCTGACACCATTTGAAAAGGAAAATAACAGATGTCATCTATTGGTGAAGTCAACAAACAAAGTATTATCAAAATGGTTCAAGAGCTACTGTTGGACGAACAAGACAAGTCGAGTATTACTCCCTCTCTTATTAGTGAAAAAATTGATTTAGTTTTGACGATTAAACCTAAAGCAGCTGTGGAACTTGATCGAGCCTCTGTCATTGAGGAGTTAATCCGTCGCTTTAGTATTTGGATTGGAAAGGACAGCCTCTTAGTAAATAACGAAGGCCATAAGCCTTGGTTAAAAGCAGATAGAAAGCAGGAATGGCGCTATTGGCAACGATATAGAGAATGGCAGGAAAAAAGTCTGCCTTGGTCTGCAGTCGAAAAACTGGACGCATCAACAGATGAAATTCTTAGCTTACTAGAAGACCCAGAACGCCAAGAAGCATGGGATCGACGTGGTCTAGTTGTGGGGCATGTACAGTCAGGTAAAACAGGGAATTATACTGGTCTGATTTGTAAAGCAGCTGATGCAGGCTATAAAATAATTATTGTTCTTGCAGGTATGCACAATAACCTCCGATCTCAGACACAAATGCGAATAGATGAAGGCTTTCTCGGTTTTGAAACAAGCCCACTTCGTGAGGATAATGTTCGAGTATTAGGCGTGGGAGAAGTTGATTCTGACTTCAAAATCCGCCCACAGTATGTTACTGATCGCTCAGAAAAAGGGGATTTTAACACTCGTATTGCTAATCAATTGGGTATTTCACCTGAACAAAGACCATGGTTGTTTGTAGTTAAGAAAAACAAAACAGTCTTAAGTCGTCTGCATAAATGGATCAATGACCATGTCGCTGATAGCATCGATGCAGAGTCAGGGCGTAAGGTTGTTACAAGGCTACCATTACTGATCATTGATGATGAAGCTGACAACGCTTCTGTAGATACTGGAGAGCAACTTTTTGCTGAAGATGGAAAGCCAGATGAAGAACACCAACCGACTGCTATCAATAGCTTAATTCGCAAAATACTCCACTCCTTCCAGCGTAAAGCTTACATTGGCTATACAGCGACACCCTTTGCAAACATTTTCATTCATGAGCGTGGCGTAACCACAGCAGAGGGTGATGACCTTTTCCCTTCAGCTTTTATCATTAATCTAGCCGCACCTTCCAATTACGTTGGTCCTGCGCGCGTATTTGGTTTGAACTCAGCCACTGACAATTCTTACGAAGGTTTGCCTCTTGTGAAACCTGTTACCGATCATTGCACCAATGATTGTACATCTGGTTGGATGCCTCTCAAACACAAAAGCAACCATATACCTATCTTTGACTCTGAACATGAAATACCCATCTCATTACAAGAAGCTATTGAATCATTCATTCTCGTATGTGCTGTCAGAAACCTTAGAGGACAACAGAATGAGCACAACTCTATGCTTGTCCATGTCACACGGTTTAATGCTGTGCAGGAAGAAGTTCACCGGCAAGTTGAAAAATTTATTCGCAATACGAAACAGCGCTTAAACAGAAGTATTAATCATGAGCCTATTCTGCAGAGAATCAAATTACTATGGGACTCTGATTTTCTGCCAACAACAGATAAAATGATTAAACAATGGCCTGAGTTAGTCAGTGCTCAACCTATTACTTGGCAGCAAATAGAAAAAATATTACCTAATGTTCTTGATGAAATTAGCGTAAGAAGGATTAACGGAACTGCCAAGGACGCACTAGATTATGTTGATAGTGCTGGTGGGCTTAAAGTTATTGCTATTGGTGGTGATAAACTTGCACGGGGGCTTACACTGGAAGGGCTATGTATTAGCTATTTTTTAAGAGCCTCACGCATGTACGATACGCTAATGCAGATGGGACGATGGTTTGGATACCGCCCAGGCTATCTTGACCTGTGCCGCCTATATACCACTAGTGACTTGATTGATTGGTTCCAACATATTGCTAATGCTTCAGAAGAACTGCGTGAAGAATTTGACGTTATGGCAGCCAGTGGCAGTACTCCAAGGGAGTATGGGCTGAAAGTACAATCTCACCCTGTATTACTGGTCACGTCACGCCTAAAAATGCGCTCGGCAAAAACCCTCTTCCTATCATTCAGTGGCTCTGTAGTAGAAACAGTTTCTCTATTTAAGGATCAGGCCATCCTCAAAAGAAACCTTCAAGCTTTCGATCAGTTAACTATAGACATGGGTACACCTCAGACTATTCCTAATCAGGTACGTAATGGGACAAGTAGTGCTTGGAATGGCATTTTTTGGCAAAGAATACCCTATAAAATCATCATTGACTTTCTTGAAAACTATAAAACTCATGAAGCAGCATCTAAAGTTAATAGTCAATTACTTGCAGAATTCATCGCATCAATGGCCAAAGTATCCGAACTTACAGAGTGGACTGTTGCAGTAATAGGTGGAGGTATAGAAGAAAATCCTTGGAAAATCGGCGATCTTTCTGTGAAAAAAATGGTTCGTTCTGGAAATACTACCATTACTGATCGTTATGCTATTAAACGTTTATTATCACCTAGAGATGAGTCCGTAGATTTGGATGAAAAATCGTGGCTGGCTGCGCTTGATGACACAAAAAAAACTTGGAATGACGATCCTGGCCGTTTAAAACATAAAACTGAACCCACTGTGCCTAATGGTATCTCAATCCGCCGAATTCGTGGTTTTGGTGCTGAAGGTGTTCCTGCACAACCTGAGAAAGGGCTATTACTATTATATTTGTTGGAGCCACAAAAAGCGGACATTAACTTTTCTTCTGAAACACCACCTATTGTAGCCTTCGGTATCAGTTTTCCAGGCAGCAAATCTGGAACTAAGGTGGAATACAAAGTCAATAATGTATTATGGGAGCAAGAATATGGTGCTGCCGAATAGTGCCGCAATCAGCACAGCATGGCGTGCTTTGGAAAATCTTAACGATTTAGAAGGCTGGCGGAGCATTCCAATTTCATCCAATGGCAATTGCACTTTGCGAGCAGGTCGCCGTTATCCTTTAAATGTTGAGGCTTTACTAGTTGGTTTTAATTCAATAGGACTAACTGCCACACATATGTTACCACAAGCAAATGGTTTCAATGTCGAAAGAATTTCCGTTGGAAATTCTGACAAATGGTTGGCACTGGTTAGACAGTCTGAAGGCAGTCAAGAACTGTTTACTCAGATGGTGATTGATCTTGCTGATTTGCTCACTAGAAATACAGAAAAGCAAGAACTTGAACTATACCAATTATTCATCGGCAGGCTTCACACATGGCAGAATTTTATGCAAAAAAGCCATGGACACTTAAGTTCAGCTGCCGAGCTTGGCTTAGTCGGTGAAATGCGTTTTCTCGACATATTGCTGAATACAGCATTACCGCTACATACAGCAGTAGATGCATGGAAAGGGCCACTAGACGGTTTGCAAGATTTTGAATTGGGTACGGGAGCCGTTGAAGTTAAAAGCACTTTGGCTTCGAATGGATTTCTTGCGCATATCATATCGCTCGAACAACTGGATGACTCAGTCAGGCATCCACTATTTATATGTGGATGTCGCTTTGCAACTAGTACTCATGGACAGACCTTACCACAGCGTGTTCATGCCCTACGCCAGAGACTCATATCTGATACCAGTGCGTTGACCAAATTTAATACAGGATTATTATTTGCAGGTTATCTGGATTTTCATGCAGAGCATTATGTACGCCAATTTGTAAATATAGATGAGCTTTTTTTATTGGTTGACGATACTTTTCCACGACTCGTTATGGGCAACGTGCCTACTAGTATACGTGATGTACAGTATGAGATCGATCTCGATAATTTACTGCATCATCAAACAAAGCTTGCAGAAATAATGATAAGAACAGGAATGGTTTTAGATGGAATTAATTGAGTTTTTGCAACAAACACAGCAGGAAATACGTGAGGAAATGGCAAGTCGAACTGCAGAGCCAGGAGAGTCGATGCCATTCGCTGAACTGATATTTACCGAAATTGTAACAAAACACATGTCCGAAATTGGCATGACGTTCGAACCAATGATTTGCAACTATACAGCTACCGTAAGTAATGCCAAATTACGTCTGAGCGGGTATGCGCTTTCGGATGAAGCCGATCAATTAGATCTTTATGTCAGCCTCTATGACAACCAAGATGAATTAGTAAATCTTCCAGATTCAGAGACCACAAAAGCTGCAGAACAATGTCTTCGCTTCCTAAAAATGTGCATCGAAGGAAAGCTTTCCTCAAAAATGGATTCTTCACATGAAGCCTATGAATTCGTATTTACTTTGGAACATTCCTACGCAGAGCTTAACCAGATACGCATTTATGTTCTAACTGATAGCAAAGTTAAAACTAAACAATTTAAGTCTCGTGCAATTCAAGACAAGACCATTAGACTTGAGGTCATGGATATTGAACGTTTATTTAATCACTGGCAAGAAGGCAAGCCACGTGATGAATTAGAGGTTAATTTTGAGGATCTATCAGGTAGTTCATTGCCATGCATTTGGATCAAAGATGATCTAGCAGAATATGACTGTGCATTGACCGCAATTCCTGGGGAAGCGTTACGCTTTTTATACGAAAAGTATGGACAGCGCATTCTAGAGGCAAATGTTCGCTCATTCTTGAGTCAAACTGGTAAAGTAAATAAAGGAATTCGTGATACCCTACGTGATCAGCCTGAACGCTTTATGGCTTACAATAATGGAATAGTAATTATTGCAGATGACATTCGCCTAACCGCCGCTAATGACAATACTGGAATCTTAGGTATTGCCTGGCTAAAGGGAATGCAAATTGTCAACGGTGGGCAAACGACAGCTTCCCTATTCTTCACTAAAAAGAATAATCCTAGCATTGACCTAAAAAAAATTAGAGTCCCTGCAAAAATCATTATTCTAAAAGATGTCGACTCGGCTCAAGAAGAGCTATTAATTGCTGATATTTCTCGTTATGCGAACAGTCAAAATGCTGTTAAGCAATCAGATCTTTCAGCTAATAAGCCTTATCATGTACAATTGGAAAAATTGGCTAACAGTACCTATTGCCCAGATGGGATAAGTCGTTGGTTTTATGAGCGTGCAGCTGGCAGTTATAAGGTAATGCTTGAGCGTGAAGGCAAAACTCCTGCTGGTATAAAAAGATTGAAAGAGTTAATTCCAAATTCACGCAGAATAACCAAAACTGACTTAGCAAAAGTCTTATGTGCTTGGGAGAAAATGCCTTATTCAGTTAGCTTAGGTGGTCAGAAAAACTTTATAATGTTTATGGAAAAACTCTTATCTCATGGTGTAGATGAAGATATAAAACTACCTAACACAAATGAATATAAGCATATAATAGCGAAAATAATTTTATTCAATACAGTACAAAAAAACGTTAGGCAAAAATTCCCCGCATTCCAAGCTAATATTACGGCTTATACTATTTCAGTAACAGCCATGTTGATTGGCAATAATATTGATCTAGATTTAATTTGGAAAAACCAGCGCGTATCTAACCATTTGACACAGAAAATTATATTATGGGCTGAAGAGGTTAATAAATACTTACAACAATCTGCCAATGGAAAAATGATCTCGGAATGGTCGAAAAAACAGGAGTGCTGGAGCATTTTGTCGAAAAAAACATACAGTGTTATTACAGAGAAAGATATTCTTGAAATAAAAAGTTAATAGCGAACTATAATAAGTTCAGCCTCATGTTAAATACCTTTTACATTAAATAAGCCAGCTACCACTTCTGCTAGTTTTTTTGCCAAGAGTGGAGGAACTGCATTACCAACTTGAATGTATTGTTGAGTTCTATTGCCTTCAAAATAATAATTGTCAGGAAATGTTTGCAGCCTTGCAGCTTCTCTAAGCGTTAAGCTTCTACACTGCTCAGGGTCATAGTGGATATAATAATGCCCATCTTTAGATATGTGTGAAAGAATAGTTGTAGACGTTGTGTCTTTTATTTGCACCCTAAATCTATCATCGAACGGTATTTTTTCGCCATTTACATTTTTGTGGCTTGGCAATAAACCTTTAGGAAACTGCTTCATTTTTGGTGAGATATTATTATAACTACCATAGCTAGCTGCAAATAAATAGCGCTGCAAGTCTGTAGCCATATGTGAGCGAGCAACATGTTGTATAACACCCTCTAATCTTTCATCTTCTAGCCAAGTACGTAAATGTTCAGGCATATTTGCAAAGTCAAGCCTTCCATAAATAAAATCTTTTCCATGAGATGGGTCTATTTGGTTTTGCTTGATCGCATCTAGTATTATTTCCTTAAGTTCTTTTTTGTAAGTATGAGACCAACCCTCTAAATGTTGCAGCGTTCCCTTTAAAGCTTCTTTCCACAGTTCGTACGAGTCTTGCTGTTTGGATAGACAACTCCTAATTTTTGGAAGGTCACCAATAGCTTGAGCGACAGTTGGTGCTGCTTGCATATCTAAGGTAGGAAGATTTTTATATGAAAAGTCCTTTCTAATACCAAGCACTATAACACGATGTCTAGCTTGGGGAATTCCATGTCGTTCGGTATAGATAGTAAAATCTTTTGGAATTATCTTTTTCCCTTCTGAATTATCCACAACAAAAGATTTAAGCTCATACTGTACATCACTATTAAAACAACTTAAATCACTTAGTATTTGCTCAAAGATAAGATTTCCAGCATGAGTAGAGGACAAAATGCCCTTAACATTTTCCATAATAAAAATTGCCGGTTTATAATGCTCAATAATACGTAAGTATTCTTTGTACAAAAAATGCCTATGATCCTTCTCGAAAGCCAAAGGATCTTTTTTTCGCATGATAGAGCGGCCCATTAATGAATAAGCTTGACAAGGTGGTCCCCCTATTAAAACCCAGTCTTTTTCATTTTGCAGACTGTTGACTATCCACTGATCTATATCTTGATGTGGTGTCTCTCCTAACGTGGCGTTACGTGCTTCATTATAAGCTAGATCCATTGACTCCCTTATTTGAGGAAGCGACTCAAAACTAGAGCGATCTATTTTTCCTGTTATATAGTCATAGTAGCTATCCGGAGTGCCTATCTGCTTTAAATGCCTATATGCAGCGCGTAGAGATAAAGTTTTATGAGCTGCATTATCCTTTTCTATCGAAAGTTTTACAGAAAAAATAGGTTCTCTAGACAAATTATTTAAAGAAGAAAATCCTTCAGCTAAACCGCCAGGCCCAGCAAACAAATCAATTATGGGAATTTTTTTTGACATTAAGAGTTCTAGTTTTAAATACTAAATGAGCACAACTAAGGTCTTCATTTAAAAAATGAATGAGCTATCTGATAGATTTTTTATATTTATATTCTATTAAGGGTAAACTAGGCATATAAATTTATTATCCAAAGACGAATAATAGTATTATATGCCTAACTACATAGCTAAGCCAACTTCGCCAAATTATCCTGCACATAAGTCTGCAATGAACGCGGTTCTTTCCCCGTCAATTCCTTCACCGCAGCACTCACTCCCGCTGTCCAATTCTCGCGCACCGGATAGAACAAGAAAGCGAGGAATTTAGCGTAATCCTCAGGCACGCCCGCACCGACTAAGCCACCCACAAACGTCGCATCGTCCAACGCTTTATAATTAATCGTGCGATTTAAGGATTGGGATAAAACCGTAGCTGCTTCACCATAACTCAAAGCCTGAGGTCCAGTCAGATTAAAGGCTTTGCCATTGAATTGATCATGGGTTAAAGCAGCAGCGGCTGAAGCGGCAATGTCGCGCACATCAATGAAACTGGATTTACCTTCGCCTGCGGGAACCGCAATTGTGCCCGTTTGCACACCATGCAGCCAATAGGTGTGGAAGTTATCGGCAAACCAATTCGGGCGTAAAATCACATACGGCGTGCCAGAACGCTCCAGTGCTAATTCGACTTGGCGATACGGAATCGACTCGTCCGCATCCACGCCAATCGCGGTTTGCAGCACCACTTTCACCTTGCGCTTGGCAGCTTCAGTGATAATCGGCGTGAGCAATTCCTGTACATTCAAATAACCCGCCGGAACCATCACATACACGCTGCTCACGCCATCAAACAGCGCATCAAAATTAGTGTTTCCGGTGTAATCAAACGCCACACCCTCCGCACCCGCAGGCGCTTTGCCGGAACGTGACGCCGCTTTCACCGCCACACCTTGCTCAATCAAATACGCCACCGTGTGTTGACCAATCGTACCATTCGCACCAATCACTAATACTTTACTCATGCTGTCTACTCCAAATTAAGTAACTTTTAGAAACTAACTATTTATTTGAATGAAGATATGCTAAAATAAATTAACTAAAAAGAACGCACTTTAAGGTGATCTAGTTACCTAAAGGAAACTGGGTCGAATGAGGATAATCATGGAATACAATGTTTACGCCAGCGCTTGCCCGACGCGGATGATTTTTGACCGCATTTCCGACAAATGGGCGCTGCTGATTTTGGATCGTTTATGCCAGCAGCCGGTGCGCTTTAACCAATTGCTGCGCGAGATTGACGGCATTTCGCAAAAAATGCTCTCGCAGACTCTGAAGAATTTAGAGCGCGACGGTTTGATTAAACGCCAAGCCTTCCCGACTGTGCCAGTGACGGTGGAATATTCGATTACGGCTTTGGGGAAAACGCTGTCTTCTACCGTGAATGTGTTGATTCATTGGGCACAGGATAATGGCGATGCGGTGCTGGCGGCGCAGGTGGAATATGATGGGCGCATGGCGAGTTGAGTTATCGCGCGCTTATTCCTTATCAGTTCACGACTACTATATCCGCCCCAGCGTTTGAGAGTAGAATAAGCCTCACTCAACGCCTTAAGCGTTACACTTCAAGCTCTTGATACAGGCTAGGTCAACGAATGTCATATGTAAAACCTGAACCCGGTGTGCCTTTGCGGCGTGCAGATAAAGTTTCTCGGATTCCGATTAAAGTCGTGCCCAAAGACGAGCCGCTGAAGAAACCAGCGTGGTTAAAGGTACGCTTACCGACTGCTTCGCAAGCGGAAAAAGTCCGTGGCATGTTGCGCAACAATAAGCTGCATACGGTGTGTGAAGAGGCTTCTTGTCCGAATCTACCCGAGTGTTTCGGGCATGGCACCGCGACTTTTATGATTCTGGGTCAAGTCTGTACACGGCGTTGTCCTTTCTGTGAAGTCGGGCATGGTCGTCCACTGCCAGTCGATGAGCAAGAGCCTGAGCATTTAGCGGACGCTATCCGTTCCATGAAGTTGAATTATGTCGTGATCACTTCGGTAGATCGGGATGATCTGCGTGACGGTGGTGCCAAACACTTCGCTGATTGTGTGCGTGCAGCCCGCGAAGCACAACCGGGGATTAAAGTTGAAATCCTTACGCCAGATTTTCGTGGACGCATGGAGATTGCGCTCGATGAAATGTCGGTCGCGCCACCCGATGTCTTCAATCACAATATGGAAACGGTACCGCGTTTATATCTAAAAGCACGTCCGGGGGCTGATTATCAATGGTCACTGGATTTGATTAAGCGCTTTGGCGAGCGTCATACTACTGTCCCCACTAAATCAGGTTTGATGGTTGGTTTAGGCGAAACGATGGATGAACTGAAGGAAACTATGCGTGATCTACGTGTGCATGGCTGCCGCATGTTAACCGTAGGGCAGTACCTCGCGCCTTCTGATTCGCATTTGCCGATTGAGCGTTATTACACACCGGACGAATTTGAAGAAATTCGCATCTATGGCGAATCACTCGGCTTTGAGCATGTCGCCAGCGGCCCCTTAGTGCGTTCTTCTTACCATGCTGATCAACAAGCTAAGCAATTAGTTTAAGCTCTTTCAAAGCTGCATAACGCTTGTTTATGCAGCCTTGCTGTTTGTTTCCAGATGCTTTCTTAATTAGGTGAGTTCAAGCCTAAGGATCAGTTTTATGTTGCAAGTCAGTGCAGATGGCAAAAAGCGATGTTTTGGTGGTCAAACAGGTAAAGAGTTTTATGCCGATTATCACGATCAGCAGTGGGGGATTCCGGTGCATGATGATCGTGAATTATTCGAGATGCTCATTCTTGAGGGTGCACAAGCGGGTTTAAGTTGGGAAACTATTTTAAACAAACGTGCAGGCTATCGGGCAGCCTTCCATAATTTTGATGTGCAGAAAGTGGCTGCTATGACCGATGAAGAGTTAACAGCGCTCTTACAAGACCCGAAAATCGTGCGTAATCGCTTAAAAGTGTTTGCGACCCGTAAGAATGCGTTGGTCTTTCTCAAAATTCAGCAAGAGTTTGGTAGTTTTAATGAGTATTTGTGGAAGTTTGTAAATCATCAACCCATTATCAATCAATTCAAAACCTTTGCTGAAGTTCCTGCGCGCACGCTGTTAAGTGATGTAATTTCTAAGGATTTGAAAAAACGCGGCATGACGTTTGTAGGCTCTACCATTATCTATGCTTACTTACAGGGTATTGGTGTGGTGAATGATCACCTAGCCGATTGTTGGTGTCGTACTCAAGTTTGAGTTTTTAGGTCATCCTGAATTTTTATTTTAATTAAGTTTTTTTAAAAGAATTTGTTATGCAACAGAATGTATTTAAAGGCTATTTATTAGCGTTCATTGGGATTTGTATTTTATCACCTGATTCTTTATTGATTCGTTTAGCTGGGAATGATCCGTGGGTAATTGGTGCTTGGCGGGGAGTGCTTACGGGTATAATGATTTTGCTTTATAACCAATGGCTAGATAAGCGTTCTTTAGTAGAGCAAAAAGGGGATACGCATTATCGTTATTATGGCAATATCCTGTTGTTTGCGATTTCCAACTTCTTATTTACTTATGGCATTAGTAAAGCCAATGTCACTGATGTTTTAGTGATTATCTCGTTTACTCCTCTCATTAGTGCTTTTCTTTCCGCTGTATTTCTACATGAAAAGGTTTTATTTCGTACTTGGGTCGCTACACTCATTTGTGCGATTGGTTTGACAATTTTATTTAGCCAATCCAGTGGACAAAGCCAGCCTATCGGTTTGGCAGCAGCGGCGGGGTGTGCGATTTTAATGGCTGCACAATTAGTAATTATTCGTAGTTGTCCTCAGGCTAATTTAACCTCCAGTATTGGTTTTGGTGGGATCTTAGGTGGTTTGGTCTGCTTCATGCTAGTTGGGGTTGTGATCTTACCTGGAGCACAAATGCTCGCTATTTTGGGTATTGGGTTTATTGTAGGGCCGGTGTCTTTTGTCTTATTGGTTTACTCATTACGCTATGTTACCGCTGCCGAGACCAGCTTAATTATGCTATTAGAGTCCGTGTTCGGTTCTTTATTAGTCTGGGTGTTTTTAGGGGAGTATCCAACTTTGCAAACGACTCTTGCAGGGGTATTGATTTTAGGTACTTTAACAGTTTATAGCATCTTGACACTACATGAAGTAAAAAAGGCTACACTTATCAACACTAACTCTTAAGTACCAAAATGAGTAGTATGACTAATAATCAAGCGCTAGCCACAGCTGAAATAAAAACAAACTGTTATGCTAATGGTCTACTCATTCTTAGGGAGATTAAGCCACCTCAGAGGGTTAGTAAGCAGTATTTTATTGGGCAAGGATGTCATTATGGCTGAAGAAGAAATACTAGAGGTTCAAGGACTTGAGCCAGCTGCCGAACAGGCAAAATTAGTTAAACAAGAAGTGGTTGTTGAGGAGGGGGGACAAATGCTTCTAGAGCGCCCCGCACCTCAAGCGCTGAACTCTACTTTTATTGACCTACTCAAGCACGGGCAGGTTGCAACTCCTTCTTTATTTTCTGCACCACCCGATGAGCCATTGGGGATGGATGGTTGGAAACAACTGACCTTAGCCACGCAACAGGGTGCTTGGGATGTAATCTACACTTCCACTACGCGCCGTTGCCATGATTTTGCGCGTCTTTTAGCCCAGCGCTTGAATTGTGAATTTGTCCCGGATGAGCGCTTCTGTGAGCTGAATTTTGGTTCGTGGGTCGGTTTAACCCAAGAAGAAATCTTTGCGCGTGATCCAGAGCTTTTGCAGCAATACTATTTTCAGCCGCGCCGCTTTATTGCGCCAAATGGTGAGTCGATGGATTATTTCATGTGGCGGGTGGCTGAAGCTTGGGCGGATTTATTGGAAGCCCAGCAGGGTAAACGTGTACTGATTCTGACCCATACCGGTGTGATTCGCGCCATTATTGCTAAAGCTCTTGATCTGTTGTATCAAAAAAGTTTGCGTTTTGCAGTGCATTCAGCTTCCTTTACCCGCTTACAAATTTATCCGGATGGGGAAGTCAGTCTCTTAGGGCATGGTCTGAAGTCGCTCTAACTGACAGTGCTCGGCTGGTCTATACTTGGACAATAACCAAATCAATAGGAGTTGGTATGGAGTCGAGCAATCCTACTGAGCCACGCCCAAGTAGTTACTTTGATAATCTAGTCAATGTGCGTCAAACCTCGGTTGCTGGCGCAACAGAACAAGCCTTAAGGCGTTTGACAGATGCCAGTGAAGGTGATGTCAAAGCGATTGCTTCTTCACAGATTGAATTACTCGCCCGTTTTTATGATCTCTCCCTCTCACAAGCAGGCCGTAGTTTTCGCTGGGCGCTAATCGCTAGTATGGTAGGTCTTGCTTTTTTCCTGTTGGCGATTGTTTTTATGCTTTGGCGGCAATCAGGAGAGCTGGCCACGATCACCATGATGAGTGGTGCTCTGATTGAGTTTATTGCTGGGGTAAATTTCTATTTGTATGGCCGAACTCTAACACAACTGAGCTTATTTCAAGGTCGCTTGGAAGTGACCCAACGTTTTTTATTAGCGAATAGTTTATGTGAGAGTTTAAGTGAGGCTTGGCGTGACCCGGTTCGTGCCCGTCTCATTAATCAATTAACCGTAGGGCATTCAATTGCTGAGTATGGTGAATTGACAGTTGATAGCAGTCGGATCAATACGGCTGAGAATTCAACAGAACGTACTACTTCTGAAACTACTACCCATGCGATGGCGCAACCACCCGCTTAAAAAGCAAAAAGGACTTCAATGAAGTCCTTTTTGAGATTCGTCGCTAGAAACTTAGAGCTTAGATAGCTTCTACGTTTGCAGCTTGCAGACCTTTTTGACCTTTTTCAGTTTCGAAAGAAACTTTTTGGCCTTCAGTCAAAGTTTTGTAGCCTTCAGATTTGATCGCACGGAAATGTACGAATACGTCTGCGCCACCATTATCTTGATTAATGAAACCAAAACCTTTCTCTGCATTGAACCATTTTACAGTGCCAGTTAAACGAGCCATGATTATCTCCTGATTTTTCAATTAATATAAAGCCAAGCGCTCTTGCGCTATCAGCCGCAATAGATTTCTTAGTTATGACAAGCTGGGAATGAACAACTTCAGGACAACATGACTTACTGACGAGGTGAAGCGGTGTAACGAAGGTCTTGTTTCATTTGTTGCATAAACTACGGTCTGTATTACAGGCCGGAATTGATGCTAACACAGCTAATTTTAAACGCATACTTTTATTTGCTGAACGGTTATAACGGTTAGCCTTATTGACTAGCAGGTCAAAGGCCAAACTAGTCTATTTTTCAAAGTCTTGATGCTGAATAGCCGCTTCAATTTGCAGTCGTACAGTATCTGTTTGCGCTAAATCAGCTTTGAGCTGATCTAGGACTGAGCTAGGTAGATAGCCTTTCTCTACCGCATGGAGAGCCGCTTCAACCGTATTCTCTACTAAACACAGATCAATCTGCTGCTCACGTGTTTTTTCAGCTAAACGTAAAACTTCACTATCTCTTGATTCTTCAGCACTTACATCACGAATGTAAATGGCTTTAACTTGGTGGGGGCGATGTGTGACGAGTTCGCTATAGACTTCGGGGTCATGTTGTCCACTGTCACCGATTAAAATAAATGAAAGCTGTGGGTAGCTGTCCATAATCTGGCTGATATAAGTGAACTTATGATCGTGGTGGCTGGCTTTAAGCGTATGTAAACCAAAATCACGCAGGAAAAGAGTGCCTAATGGAATATTATTCAGCTCCATAAATTCTTCTAAAAAGTCATAGAGATTCCACGGGCTACTGGAAACATAAAAAATCGGGCGTGGTACAGAGCCGCTTTGAGTAAGTGCTTGATAGAAGGTATTCACTCCAGCAAAAGGCAAACGCGAGGTGGGGCTACGTAAGAAGGTAAGGCGCATCATGCTAAGCGTACTAGTGGCATTGGTCACCATAATCGTATCGTCAATGTCGCTAATAATGCCGAAATCACATTGCGGGCAGGGGATTTGTACTTTGCCAGTGACAGGTTGGCAGGAGACGTTTAGGTGCTCTTGAGCCGGTACTTCGATTTGATAGTCATACCACAGGCCGCCAGAGGCTAAATCACTGACAGGCAATGAGGCTTCAAAATAGCCTTCTTGATCAGTCACTAACTCAAGGGTTTGGCCTTGAAAGTGTAGCTTCAGTTGTAGATTAGGGATTTCATCACTTTCAAAGCGTTGATAAGCATTTGCTAAATTTTGCCACAGGCTTTCTTCATCTTGGCGCTGGTCGAGACCTTTATCTTCCAGAGCACGTCCGCTGATTTTGACCCATTGCTGATTCCCATAGCCCGCATAAGGCACGATTTGGATGGGTTCATCATACTGTAAACGCTGTTTCAGTTTAGAACTGAGTGAGTCAAAACGGTCGCTGACTACATCGCCTAAAGTTTGTAAAGTCTCTTTAAAGCTTGTCATGTCTTATCCTTTTCGGGCTAATTCAGCTCTAGAGTTTAGCATGTTAGTAGTGTATGGGTTTGTGTGGCTCAGGTGAGCTAGCTTATGGTGAACATTAGACTGCTTGCGCAAGTTAGTATTACCGAACACCCCGCTAAGACTAAGCCTTGATATCCCAAGTCCTTCACACATAAGGTATAGGCTTCGTTAAGGGAGGAGGAGGGCGTCGAGCTAAGGTCATATCCTGTTCATGGTGCAACGCCAGCGCTCTAGGCTTCACCTAGGGCTAAATAACCCGACGCCGCGAGTCGTTCCTCACTCTAAAAGATGATCAGCTACTTTCGCAAGTGATCTAATAACTTATCAATGTGGAGCTAAAAACTGCATAGTAATGCGGAGAACTTCTTCATGCCAAATCATGGCTACCAACCCAGCCATCGCTAACCAAGGGCCAAATGGCATCGGTAGGCTTTGCCCATTACGTTTAATGACCATCCAAGCAATACCAAACAGTGCACCGAACGCAGAGGAAGCGAATACTACAAAAGGTAAAATTTGCCAGCCACCCCACGCACCTAAAGCAGCTAACAGCTTAAAGTCGCCGTAGCCCATTCCTTCTTTACCAGTCAGGAGCTTAAACAGATGGTAAATACTCCATAAAGATAAATAGCCAAATACAGCACCTAACACGCTATCGTTTAGTGGCACAAACCAGCCACTCATATTCAATAAAATACCGGCCCAAAGCAGGGGATAATTGAGTGCATCCGGTAAAAGCATGGTTTGCGCATCAATCATAAAAAGCGCAACTAAAGTCCAAGTAAAAAATAACAAACCTAAAGTCTGCCAACTAAAACCGTATTGATAAGCTACTAATAGTGATAAGAGTGCAGTAGCTAGCTCCACCATTGGATATTGTATGGAGATCGGTGTGCGACAGCCTGCGCATTTTCCACCTAAGACTAGATAACTAATAACTGGAATATTTTCCCAAGAGGCAATTTTATGTCCACAAACTGGGCACTGTGAGCGTGGTACTACTAAATTAAAAGGGCCAGTATCCGTACTGACTAGGGCTTGGTCGCCACCTAAATATTCAGCACATTCTTGCTTCCATTCCCGCTCCATCATGACCGGCAAACGGTAAATCACTACATTTAGAAAACTACCGATCAATAGTGAAATCAGCCCTACACAGACCAGTAGCCAAGTACTACTGGTCGCCAGCAAATGAATTAATTCCATAATATTGCTTAGACCACAGCCCCAAGTTTGAAAATTGGCAGATACATGGCTACTACCAAGCCACCGACTACAATACCTAACACAGCCATGATCAATGGTTCAATCTGTTTCGAAAGTGTATCTACTAAATCATCAACTTGTTCTTCATAGTAATCAGCAGCTTTACTTAACATTTCTTCTAAACGCCCTGATTCTTCGCCAATGCGGGTCATTTGTACCACCATATTCGGAAAAATCTGTGTAGTTTGCATAGCAACGTTTAGTTGTAAGCCTTGAGCAGTATCACTTTTCATCCGCATAGTGGCATCATAATACAATGAGTTGCCCGTACTACCTGCGACTGAATCCATCGATTCGACCAAAGGGACACCTGCCGAAAACATCGTCGATAAAGTACGGCAGAAGCGTGCAATTGAGGATAGGTTAATAATATTACCGATGATCGGGATTTTTAAAATCATTCTATCGACTATTCGTTGGAACTTTGTCGAGCGTTTAAGTGCGGTCTTAAACGCATACCCCCCGATCGCCATCACGACCAGAGGTATCCACCAATAGGCTTGAAGCCATTCAGACATGGCAATAACCATCAAGGTAAAAGCGGGCAAGTCCGCCCCGAAACTACTGAAAACTTGTTTAAACTGCGGAATAACCCAAATCAACATAATCGCAGACACAACCACTGCCGCTACCACAACGATTACTGGATACATAACCGCTTTTTTAATTTTGCCTTTGAGTGCTTCAGTTTTTTCTTTATAAGTGGCTACTTTATCAAGCATGGTTTCTAAAGTACCAGCCTGCTCACCTGCTTTAACCAAGTTCACAAATAAGCGGTCAAAATGTTGGGGTTGTTTACTCAGTGCGGTGCCAAAACTAGAACCAGATTCAATATCTTGAATAATTTTTTTGATTAAATCATGCACGGCAGCATTGTCACCACCCCCGCCCACCATTTGCAGTGATTGTACCATCGGTACACCTGATTTCATCATGGTGGTCATTTGGCGGGCAAAATGAGCAATATCGGCAGGCTTGATACTGGGCTTAAATAAAGGTTTAGGTTTTTTAACAATACGCCCTGGATTAATGCCTTGACGGCGCAGAGTAGCTCTTAGCCAGTTTGCATTAGCGGCTTGCGTTTCGCCTTTGATTTTAACACCATTGCGATTGACCCCTTCCCATTTGAAGGTTTGCATGCCGTCTACAGCACTGGGTGTTTTAGCAGCAGTTGGATTACGTGGGCTAGCCATAAGCTTTCGTCATCTCATTTATTGTTATAATCGTTGAACCCAAATATAGCAGTATTTATGTTCGTCTTTGGGAACAGCCAGATGAGCGGAATTATTAATCTTTGGTAATGCGTTCGATCTCAGCCAGAGAAGTGATACCTTGTTTAACTTTAGTTAAACCTGACTGGCGTAAATCGAGAATATTTTCTTTTTGAGCTTGTTCGGCTAAATCCATCGAGTTACAACCGTCCATCACCATCCGCCCCATGACGGGTGAAATGGGCATGACTTGATAAATACCTACGCGGCCTTTGTAACCTTGCGAACACGCTGAGCAACCAACAGCCTCATAGACGGTGAATCTGCCAATTTCTTCTTCTTTAAAGCCAAAGCTGCGTAAAATATCTGGTGGAACATTAGAGGGCTGCTTGCATTTCTCGCACAAACGCCGTGCGAGACGTTGGGCAATAATCAAGTGAACCGATGATGCAATATTGAAGGGAGGAACTCCCATATTTAGCAAACGAGTTAAAGTTTCTGGGGCGCTATTCGTGTGCAGGGTAGACAAAACTAAGTGCCCCGTTTGTGCCGCTTTAATAGAAATTTCTGCAGTTTCAAGGTCACGAATCTCCCCTACCATGATAATGTCAGGGTCTTGCCGCAAAAAGGCTCGCAAGGCTTCAGCGAAAGTAAGGCCAACCTTGGGGTTTACGTTAACTTGATTCACCCCAGGCATATTAATCTCAGCTGGGTCTTCAGCCGTGGAGATATTAGTTTCTGGCGTATTGAGCATGCCCAAGCCCGTATAAAGCGTCACTGTTTTACCGCTACCCGTAGGGCCTGTGACTAGCACCATCCCATCCGGTTTGTTCAAAGCATTCACAAAGTCTGCTTGTTGCTTTGGATCAAAGCCTAATTTCTCAACCCCTATGGTGGCACTATCGGAGTCGAGTATCCGCATAACGACTTTCTCGCCATAAATAGTTGGCAGCGTATTAACGCGGAAGTCGATATTCTTTTTTTCGTTTAGAGCAAAGCGAATCCGTCCATCTTGGGGCACACGCCGCTCCGAGATGTTCATCCGTGCTAAGACTTTGAGACGTGAGGTAAGCTGCGAAGCAATCCCAATCGGAGGTGTGGCAATAACCTTGAGAATGCCATCCACCCGATAGCGAATCCGCAGATTTTTCTCATAAGGCTCAATGTGAATATCTGAAACTTTAGAATTGATCGCGTGCGCTAAGAGTTTATCCACGAAGGAGATAATCTCAACTTCTTCGCCTTCTGCTTCTTGCTTTTTAATATCGCGAGTATCTAAGGCGATATTTTGGGTAATTGCCTCACTGGATACTGCCATGCCAGACTGCATGGGTGACGCACTACCGCTAAAGCCACCGCCATTGGCTAGATAAATTTGTAACTTATCAAACTCAACGAATACAGGCTCAGGCTTAAGGTTGGTGGCAAACTTAACATCATCTAGATTCGGCAGATAGATAGGATCGGCTAAAGCGACCAGTAGGTGGTTACCATAACGATAAATTGGTAACAGATGTAAACGCTGCTTTTGTTCGTCAGAAATTAGATCTATAACAGTAGGCCGGATGTCGATAGCATCAAGGTCAACGACACTTATGCCATATTCATCACTAGCAGCGCGTGCTAGATCTTTGGCAGACACTAATTGCTGATGAAACAACCATTCCATCACTGAAATTTTATCAGCGTGTGCTTTTTTGACTGTTTTTTCAGCAACACCTACCTCCAACTTGCCCGCAGCAACAAGTTGTTTGACATAGCCGGGAAGTTGGATGTTGGGTGCGCTCATGAATTAGAATGTATGCTTTTAATTATAATAATACTATCTTATCTATAATACCTTGCTTAGCAAACTATGAGCTGAACAGCGGCGATAAAGCAACAGTTTAGAAGGCTTTTTGTAGTAAGGTCAATCTATGAAGTTAATTAGGTGGAGCTACCCTAAGTTAGGGTAGCTTACTATAGTTAATTTTGTAGATGAGTAATTTCAAGCTTATGTTGGTGGGCAAGTAGAAGATTTAATTGATCCGCTATTTTTAGATGATCACGCAACTGCAGTAATTGACTCAGGGCTTGAATGAGTTAAATCGTTTGGCTTAGATATAATTTTTTCTTCATGATAATCATCATCCACATTAATTGCCCACATATTATCTTTACAGCTAACACCAGCAATAATATTGTCTACTGCCAGCTTAGCAGTCAACATAGAATGATCTTGGTTGTTATAACGATGCATACCATTACGTCCCACTGGAAATAAATTCGGAATTGTATCTAAATAGCTACGAACTTTATCAAATTGGGTATAGCTACCAAAATAGGCAGGATAGGCTTTCGGCATACGAATTACCGTACTATCTAACACGTCTTTTTCTTCAATCATGCCAATTTTGGCTAATTCTTTAGCGCCTAAGAGTTTAAGTTCCGCATCCGGTAAGCTCCATAAATCATCGCCTTCATTACAGAAGTATTCTAAGCCCAGCCAGATAGTATTTGGGTCTTTTACCATAGCAGGGCTCCAATTATTAAAAATTTGTAAACGCCCAACTTTAACATCCTGCTCTTGAATATAAATCCAATTATCAGGTGGCATATTATTAGTATGTTCAGATGCGGCTTGCACATTAGCCTTCATTTTGGAAACTAATAAGCCGACAGTCATGAAGTCTCGATAAGGTAGCTCTTGTGCAATTTGCTTAACTTCTTTAGTAGGAGCACTACCCATAGCTTTAATCAAATCACGAACAGGCATAGTGGAAATTACATAGTCAGCATTTAAAGTCTGTTTCTCACCAGTAAGAATATTTTCCGCTTCCACGTTAGCGATTTTACCATCTTTAAAACTTAGACCAACTACCTTATGTTGATAATGCAGGATGCCGCCTTTAGCTAAAACTTGCTTAGTCACCTCTTCCCACATTTGACCAGGGCCAAATTTAGGATAAAGAAAACGCTCAATTAAGGATGTATTAGTATTTTTCTGAGAAAGATCGCTGGTTCTAGGTAGAAGTTTAATGAGCGCATGAGCAAAAGCTTTACCGATAGATAATCCTTTAATGCGTTGTGCACCCCATTCTGCACTAATTTCATGGCATGGAACACCCCAAACTTTTTCTGTATAATTTTTAAAAAAAGTTAGGTAAAGTTTTTTACCGAAACGATTAATTAAAAAATCCTCAAGAGATTTTTCTGGTTTGCTCTGGTTGGCTTGTGACCATATATAACTACTACCAATTTCTAGCATGCGCAAGAAACCTAAGTTTTTTAAAGTAGCTGGAGTTAATTTAAGAGGATAATCAAAAAATTTTCTTAAAAAGTAGATGCGTGATAAGCGATTTCTTACCATCATTACATTATCAGTGCTATTTAATGAATGATTTGATCTAAATGTACTAGTTTGAGTCTTTTTGTTTTGATAGGATAGTTCAATATTTTCCTCATCTATCTTTTCAATAGGAAGAATTTCTTTCCACCAATTCATCACCCAGTCAGATTTTGAGAAGAAGCGATGTCCACCAATATCGATTCTATTGCCTTTATAGTTAATAGTTCTAGAAATACCACCTACACAATTATCGGCTTCTAAAATAATAGGTTGTATGTCAGTACGGCGCAGCAGCTCTAGTGCAGCAGTAAGGCCAGCAGGGCCTGCACCAATAATGATTGCAGTTTTTTTCATAGGATGACTCCTTTATTATTTTAGTTATGGTATCAAAACAGCAATAGCCTGATTTCTGACTGATTTTTTTCCAAATAATAATAATCGACGTCCTATAAAGTTAGCAATGAATGTCAGACCAGTGGTTGTTATTTTGGCCATTAATATATGAATGCCTAGTATATCAACTAGAATAATCATTAAAATAATAGATGTTAACAAAGTCACTACACCCACTAGAAAAAAAATACTGAATTCTAAAGACTTGTTTTCTAGAGAGCGATAGGTAAAAACCCATCGTATAGATAGGGTATAATTAATCCAAGCACCGAAGATAAAAGCGATGATTATTGAAAAAATATAATTTAGATTAAATAAGTGGGTTAATAAAATCAAGAGCATAAAGTCAGCTATAAATGCTAATCCACTGGCTAGTAAAGATTTCAATAGTTCTTTTTTTATTGTATTCATTTTATTCTTTTAAGGAGTTGTTACAAGCGTATAGGCCAAATTTTGTCTTCCTTACTGGATCTTCAAAGGGAATTATATTTAAATTATTATTGAATTTTTCAGCTATAACAAAATTTAGCACTCCATCATTACAAAGGTAATCAAGGTCTTTTTTTGTTATTTCTTTAGGAGCAGTGTTTTTAGGATATGTTAAATAATCTGACCAGCTTTGTTGTGAGTCTATTGGACTAATACTTTTGACGCGTTCAGCTCGTCTTATTATCTCCAAAGTAGTAGCACGACTAAAAACAGTTCCAGCGGCTTGTTCAAATGAAACATAATTTGCTCTTTTAAGCCAGAACCAAGCCTTTCTCGGAGAGTTTATCCAGTAAACAGTATTGCTCTCAGGAATTAAATTCCTAATTTTGCTAATGGCTGCTTGTCTAACTGATGAGTCATAGTAAGTTTCAGCAGATTCTTGAAAGTCCATCATCTTCTGATGATGCCAACTAAAAAGAGCAAATGTAGAAAATAAAATGAAAAATATAGAAGAAGCGAGCTTAGTAATAAAGGAATCACGATTAATTAAATAAAAATAAAAAAATAATAGGACTACTATAGTTAATGGATTGCTCAGTATGCTTGTATAAATAGATTTCTCATTAATATAGTTATGCTCGCCTAGATCAATCAGTGTATTAAAAATTTGAAAAATTAATGGAAATATAGAAACTACTAGCATAACTATTGCTATTAATTTAGATGGCTTCTCTTGGTATAGAAAAGTATTTAAAATAAAATATAATAATACAAGTGCACTAGCATAAATGCCTTTTAAATTTTCATCGACAAATAAAAGTGAAAAAAATATTAATGATAAAAATAAAATGTAATTTTTTTCCTGTAAATTTTCCCATATGAGAGTGATTATTAATAATAGGCTTAAGATTAGACTAACCCATAAAGATCTATGTAATTGCAAGCTTATAATCAAAGGTAATTTGAATAAGGCTGTGCCTATATAGGAGATCGTAAAAAAGACCATCAGCATTAACAACAAGGCTAGTGAAAGTTTTTTTAAGTTTTTATTTATAATGAATTTATATCCATAGAGAGCAATGCTCATTGAAAACAGCAGTTGAGAAAATCCACGCCACTCCCAAGTTTCTAAAAAGACAAATGGACTACGCACTATATTATATTCAAACCATATTTTATCCATTACTTGAGTTAGGCCAGTAAATGGTTCAATTTCTATTTTTCCAAGACCTATAGCAGACATGAGGCCAACTAGGCTAAGTGTTAATAAAAATCTTATATTTAAGATTAAGCCTAATCCAATAAACAATGAAGGAAGTGTAATTAATGGGTGATTGGCAAGAGCTAATAAGTAAAATACAGCACCTAAAAAATACTTTGATCTTAACAGGAATCCTAAAGCAGCTAAGCTAAAAATTTCTGCATAAAGACGAGCAGTGAGATAAGGCTCTGCATAGGAAATAACTTTATGTGATCCATAATAACCATCAAGAGTTAGAGCTAAACCTACTACAATAGTTGCAGGAAGTAGTGGTAAATGACTTTTAGATAGAAAAAGCAAACAAACGGTCCAGCTAAATAATCCAACAAACTCTAGTAGCGCAGTGGCCGTACCTGCATTTGTTAGTTGAATAAGAAAGGCGTAAAGATTACTAAATAAAGTGTATTGATCTTGCGAACCATATTTAAAGAAGATATCATGATTAAAAATTGATGGATAATTGATATTTAAACTTTGTAAAAAATAAAGAATACCATCATTCTTTATGCCAATAAACGGATGACTTATTAATGCTGTGCTAAACAGTAAACCGATAATTAAAAGTTGATTTTTGTTATTTTTTAAGTAATTCATGCTATAAACTTACAATTAAGATGATGTAAATGGGTTAATATGCAAAATATCAATTGGATTTTTTGTTTTTAGGCTCCAAGCCCATAATACATCTTCTTGCCTGCCCACTAAAGGAATGAAGGCATAGTCCTTTACTGTACCGCCATGTTTATTAAGAAAATTATTTATCTTTATTTTATACTCCTCTTTTTCTAAAAGTTTATTCAAATTAAAGCTATTTTTAAAAATTTCATCGGTATTTTTAATGATTGGTTCATAGTATTCAGGCCGAGCATCTAGATCTGCCCCTCCAGATAGCGCTTCTATAGTAACTTTAGATAATTCAGCCGGATCACTAGGTTTTTTTACATAAACTATGGTAGGTTGAGAAAGTTTCGATTTTTTAAATTCATCATAACGAGCCATTGCAGGTGAAACTTCAGAGGTATCAATAGGAGTAAAGCGATCTACTGCATAAGCAATATATAAAGGATGAGCTTGATAGATAATATAGATACCATAAGATAATGCTAAAACCTGGACGACTGCTATAGCAAATAAGTCAAATTTAAGAGAAGATTTACCTTTTTTGAACACAATGAAGGTTAATAAGGGTCCAAGTACTACATCAATTAATATTAACATTAAAATAATATTAAATAAGCCCGATATTATAAGGAATGGAGAGGGATACCAAAAGAAAATAATAGCAGTTAGTATCAAGCCTACTACAAAAATGCTAATGCCTAAATGAAAGGCAGAGGCTTTTAATTTTTGTTTGAACATATCTCGATCCTAGTTATATTTATTATTTTAAATCTTTTATAGGTGACTACGACAAGAGGATGGTCTATAAAAATCAGCTAAGGTTCCTTGACTGCAATCCATCTCCATACGTATTTTATCAGTGGACAGTAGAAAAATAATACTTTTGCCATCAGCACCTGAGCCTAGGCCTTTAAAAGTTACTTCTAAGTTGGAGTTATCAGCGTCAATTTTAGTATAAATAGCTGTCGCAACATGATCAGAAGTCAGCATCATATCAGTGACCATCTGTGCTGTTGTAGTGCCCTCATCTGGCATATAAGCATTCGTCGAGTATTCTTCCCAGAGATAAGTTTTAGCACTATCTGAAAAGCGTAAAATTTCAACTAGCTTAGCGCGTATGGTAAAAAATTGATAAGAAGGGATGGCAATAGCAGCAAGAATACCAATAATAGAAACAACAATCATTAATTCAATCAGTGTAAAGCCTTGTTGCAATTTATTCTTATTCTTCTGCATGGCTTAAACCTTATTAAGCAGAAAGAGCGCTTCAGCGCTCTTTCTTGTTTAACTACTAACTAGAACTATTAACGGCAAGCAGCTGGAGCATATTTAGCTTGCAAATTACCTGCAGTAGGAGCTGCCATACCACCTGCAGTAGCAGAAACAAATGTTGCAGAGGCACAAGCCCAGTCTACAGAACCAGTTGTACCAGCAGTTTGTGCAGCTTTGAGAGTCACTGATGTGCCAGCAGCAGCAGTACGAACATAAGGAGATAAAACAATGGTGTTCTGAGCAGCAGCTAAGCCAACAGAGGTTGCATTATAAGTAATTGTAATAATGCCTGTGTCACCCGCTGGGTCCATAAGAACACTATTAACAAATTTGCTGTTTGCGCCAGTATTGCTGTTTTGAGCATTCCAAGTTGTAGTGACGCGACCTAAATCAGCAGAAGATGCAGAGCCTTCAGTAGCAATTGCCAATTTAGCTGGTTCAGCTAAACCCAAACCTTCAGTTACTTTTGCACGAATGGTGTAATCTTGATAAGCAGGCAGAGCAATCGCAGCTAAGATACCGATGATCGCAACAACGATCATTAATTCGATTAAGGTGAAACCTGCTTGTACTTTTTTCTTCATAGACATTTTTATAGTTCCTTATTGTTGGTTTTAAGTTGGTTCTTATTGAGAATCTTTATTTGCCTTAGGCATCAACAGTATTGCAGACATTGTGCCAACTCAATATTTATGCATAAGATATTGTTTTTATTTGATTTTTTATATTTTTCTAATCTGCAATAACTGACAGCTGACGGCATTTTGTGTCAAAACCTGACAATTTAATTAAGCTTGTCAATTTTATTGTTAATAAATTCGTTATTTTGTCAGGCTTGCTAATTTTCACAGCATTAATTATCAGTATTTAGGCAGGTGATGGGTAAAATTGCCTAGTTTAGGCTGGTAGCTATCATGAGCCGATTAGTGGGTGTCTAATTCATATTTTTGGATGCGATAACGTAGTTGACGGAAGCTCATGCCTAAGAGTTCTGCTGCTTTAGTCCGATTCCAGCGTGTTTGATCTAAGGCCTCTATAATCATATTGCGCTCAGCATCTTCATCGGTATTTGGTGTCCATAACTGCTCTGAACTAACACTGTTAGTACTAGGTGTTGCAGTATGGGAGGCGTAAGGATTGACTAAGTCAGGTGGAACTGACAATAAGACCGAGCGTGCTGCTGGTTGTTGGTGAACAGTGCTACTTGATAGGTTAGTTACTTGTGGCAGTTGCAAGTCATCCGCTTGAATCGTGTTTTCTTCGCACAGCGTACTCGCCCGTTCGAGGATATTTTCTAGTTCACGAACATTACCCGGAAATGAATAGTTTAGGAGCATTTGCCGTGCTTGGAGGGATAGTTTAATCGCAGGCATCTGCCAACGTTCAGCAATTTTTTTCAAGAAAAAGTCCGCCAATAATTCAATATCATCTTGGCGTTCACGCAAAGGTGGTACCTTTAATTTAATAACATTCAGGCGGTAATATAAATCTTGGCGGAAATTGCCAGCAGCCACCTCATGTTCGAGACTTTTGTGGGTAGCACTTAAGATGCGCACATCTACGGAAATCTCTTCTAAACCACCCACTGGTTTCACCGCTCGTTCTTGAATGGCACGCAGTAGTTTGACTTGCATGGTGAGGGGCAGGTCAGCCACCTCATCTAAAAACAAAGTACCTTTGTGGGCTGCTTGAAATAAGCCTTGTTTGTCACTCACAGCACCGGTAAAACTGCCTTTTTTATGACCGAAAAACTCACTCTCCATCAAGTTTTCTGGAATTGCGCCACAGTTGACGGGAATAAACGGGGCTTTTTGGCGTGGGCTTTGTAAATGAATTTCGTGAGCAACTAATTCTTTACCGCTACCCGATTCACCATGAATATAAACAGGTGCTTGGCTGCGCGCGAGTTTGCCAATAGTACTTTTTAAAGTTTGCATGGCAGGTGAAGAGCCTAAGATACGACCTTGGCTGTCAGTTTCTTCGGCGGCTTTTGGACGTTGAGTCTTTTCCCCACTGGTTAGTTTGAGGGCGGTTTGAATTAAATCACGTAATTTGGGTAAATCGACCGGCTTAGAAACGAAATCATAAGCACCTGCTTTTAAAGCCTCAACCGCGGCATCCATGCTGCCATAAGCGGTAATTACGGCAACGGGAATCTGCGGATATTCCTTTTGCAAGAAGCGCACAATATCAATCCCACTGCCATCGGGTAGGCGCATATCAGTTAGGCAGAGATTCGGTTCATGTGCTTGGATTTGCGCGAGTGCTTCTTCGACATTGCCAGCCGTGAGCGTGTCTAAGCCCATACGTAACAGCGTGATTTCTAAGAGTTCGCGAATGTCGGGTTCATCGTCGATGATAAGTACACGTTGTTCAGTCATGATTATCCGAGCTTCTTGTTATTGTTGATTAATGTGTTGAGCGCGAAAAGGCAATTCGAAAACAGCTGCCACCTGTGGGTAGTGAGATGTATTCCAAGGCAGAGCCATTGCTTAAACAGAGCTCTCTAGCCATAAATAAACCTAAACCGGTACCTTGTGTGCTGGTGGTAAAAAAAGGTTCAAATAAGCGTTGGCGCAAATCCTCTGGGATACCTCGTCCATTGTCAATAATGTTTAAAAGTACATCACGACTGTGTGCAGGTGTGCCGCCTTGAATATCGAGTTGCAATTTCTGTGGATTATCATGCGCATACTTAAAGGCATTACGGCATAAGTTCCACATAATTTGATGTAAATGCGCGGGATCAAATTCAATCATTAAATCAGCAGGTTCAATAAATAAAGTCACCTGCTTTTCTTTCAAATTATGTTGCAATATGAAGTCACGTAAAAAGCTATGTAACCAGCCTTTTAGAGGTAAACGCTCACGCTTTGGCTCTTTCTTACGGGAAAGATTGAGTACGCTTTCAATCGTTAAGTTCATGCGCTTAGCATTGGCTTGAATAATTTGTAACAGGCGAGTGTCGGCTTTATCTAAGTTTTGCGATTCGCTCATCAGTTGCGCTGCATGACTGATTGCGCCTAAAGGATTACGAATTTCATGCGCAATACTGGCTGTGAGTTGGCCTAAAGAAGCGAGTTTTACACCTTGAACTTTTTCGCGCTGTTCGCTGGTATCTTCAAGATTAATTAAGGTATTACGGCGTGATTGTGTGCCAAGCTGAGTAAAACGCACTCTTAATTCAGTGGCTTGTTGATGCTTGAGGTCATAGCTAGCCGTGCGCGGGCTAACTTCATTAATCCATTGTTGATAGTGTTTATCTAGCTCGGGGGCAAAGACTGCTAGTGGTTTGCTACGCCAATTGCCCGGATTGCCTAATAAATGCCAAGCGGCTGCATTCATATGGCGAATTGCACCAGAAGTTTCGACGACCACAATACCTGATTCTAAGCGATCTAAAATGGATTGATTGAGTTGCGAGAGATTAGCTAAATCAATTCCACGACGATTCGCGAGCTTTGCCATTTCATCTGCTTTGCGGATCCAACGATCACCGAGCCAACTCGCTAGCATAATGAAGGCTGTCAAAATACCGCTATGCGTTAGGCTAGTGGTATTGCTTTGCCCTTCACTGAGTCCTAGCCAAACCTCTAAGCTGATTAAACAAATACCGGTCAGGGCAGCAATGGCTATTGAAACTTGACCGGGCGCGCAAATGTACGGAATGAGTACCGGAACAACGAGCAAAATCCCAATCCCAACACTAACACCGCCACTCGTATAGAGGATTATAAATAAAACAATAATATCGATGATTGAGTAGCCTACTCCTTGGATCATCAGGTCAGGCCACTGAAAATAAGAAGATAGATTGCTAATAATCGCAATCAGTAGGTAAGTCGCGGTAATCCAGCCAAATAGCTCTTTATTCTGCACGCCTAATTGCACAAATTTGGATTGCCCCACCATGGCTAGCAAGAACGCACCTGCTAGTGCTAAGCGGTAAACGTGATAGAGCCTTAAAAGATTCCAAGGATCTTCATGCAGGAAAAAAGGTGCTACCGTTTGTCCTTGGGTGTTGATTGGTGCGTGACTTGCGCTTGCTGCGCGTGATCCAGACTGCAAAAGAACTTACCCCCATGCTGGACGGCTTCGCTCTGGGGAACATGCAGGCCACATTGTTGGCAACTCACAATAGGCTGTTGGTTTTTTATTTGTCCCGAACTTGGCGCGTCGCGGCGCTGATTATCTAATTGTTTTCTACGCTGCCATGATTTTAACAGGAGATAACCAACTACTAGCAGAACAAGAATAAAAATTATGCGGGACATGCTGACTTCCAAGGTTTTCAGGTATAGTTTCTAGATCACTATTTTACTGTTCTAGACTACCGTGCAAAAGAATAATCGAAGCTTAAGCGTGGCGCTCGCGCAACTGAACCTGTGTGTGGGCGATATCGCTGGAAATACCCAGTTAGTTATCAAGGCTATTGAGGAGGCGAAGGCAAAACATGCCGATGTGATTGTGTTTCCTGAGCTAACTTTAGCCTCTTATCCACCGGAGGATTTAGTCTACCGTGAAGATTTTTTACAGCAGTGCGAACAAGCCATTGAGTTAGTCAAACCGCATACAGTAGGGATTACTGCTTTAGTCGGGATGCCAATGCTGCGGGATTACCTGATTCATAACTCCTGTTATGTGTTACAAGATGGCGAAATTATTGGCGAATATCATAAGCAAGATTTGCCTAATTATCGCGTCTTCGATGAGAAGCGTTGGTTTGAGCCAGGCGCGGGCAGCTTACTTATTGATATTAAAGGTGTACGAGCCGGTATCTTAATTTGTGAAGATATTTGGCACGATCAGCCGATGGATTCGGTGATGGCTCTGGGTGCTGAAATCATCTTAGTTTTGAATGCTTCCCCATACAGCCATGATAAACCCGAAAAGCGTGAACAAGTGGTGCTCCGCCAAGTTTTGAAACATCAAGTGCCGATGGCTTATGTGAATTTGGTAGGTGGGCAGGATGAATTAGTCTTTGATGGCGATTCGATGCTGTTTAGCCGCGAGGGTGTGCGGACTTTAAGAGCGCCACTGTTTGAAGCTGGTGTATTTGTAGGCGACTTGCCGATTGATAATACGCAAGCACCGGCCGCTGCCACTTATCAGCATGAAGCTTTAGAAGCGCATGTCTACAAAGCTTTAGTGACGGGCGTGCGCGATTATGTGTGTAAAAATGGCTTCAAGGGGGTACTACTGGGTTTATCCGGTGGAATTGATTCTTCCTTGACCTTAGCCATTGCAGCGGATGCTTTGGGGGCAGAAAATGTCGAAGCGATTATGATGCCTTTTCGCTATACCGCCGCGATGAGTGTGGAGGATGCGGCTGAACAAGCAAAGATCATGGGCGTGAAATATCGCCAAATCCCGATTGAACCCATCTATGAAAGTTTTGTGCAATCGCTCGCCCCTGAATTTGTCGGTTTCAAAGCGGATGTGACGGAAGAGAATCTACAAGCGCGGATTCGCGGCATGTTACTGATGTCCATGTCGAATAAATTTGGCAAATTACTGCTCACGACCAGTAATAAGAGTGAAAGCGCAGTCGGCTACGCCACTTTATATGGTGATATGGCCGGTGCATTTGGACCGTTGAAGGATGTGTATAAAACATTGGTCTACCGTTTAGCAGCTTACCGCAATACTTTAGGTGGAGTGATTCCTGAGCGGGTTATCACGCGCCCTCCTTCAGCAGAGTTAGCGCCGGGGCAGGTGGATCAAGATTCTTTGCCACCTTATGAGATTCTGGATGGCATCCTAGAACGTTTTATCGAGCAAGATGAAATGCTCGAAAATATTGTTGATGCAGGATTTGAGCTGGCGACCGTGCGCCGCGTGGTAAATCTGGTACTATTAAATGAATACAAGCGCCGTCAAGCAGCGCCCGGTGTAAGGATTACGCGGCGTGGGTTTGGCAAAGATTGGCGTTATCCGATGACGTCAGCGTGGCGTAAGCAATTACCCCTGAATTAGGACTAGGAGATTACGCAATGAAAATGGTTCAAGCCATCATTAAACCCTTCAAGTTGGATGATGTCCGCGAAGCTTTAACTGAAATTGGCGTCACTGGTATGACCGCAACTGAAGTGAAAGGTTTTGGTCGGCAAAAAGGTCATACAGAACTGTATCGTGGAGCAGAGTATGTCGTTGATTTCCTGCCAAAAATTAAGCTAGAAATTGTTATCAATGACGAAAAAGTGGAAGCGGTCATTGAAGCCGTGCTCAAAGCTGCCCAAACCGGTAAAATTGGTGATGGTAAAGTATTCGTGATGGATGTTGAACAAGCCATTCGGATTCGTACTGGTGAAGAAGGTAATGATGCTGTTTGAGTGCTGATCACCCTCGACAGTTTTTGCATCTTACTGGCTCGCAAGAAGACTGCTTGCGAGCTGCACAATCTAAGCTCATTCAGCAAATTTCCATTCTCTGGATTTCTACCGCTCCGCTAATTCCAAACGCTTTACCAGCCAAGAAAGCCCACTTGGTTTTAGGCCAAGAATTTGACGCTATTGTGTTTGATGCTTTTAGTGGCTTAGATGTGAATGCATTAGCCGCAGTCAGTGGGACTTTACGGGGTGGTGGTTTATTTATTCTGCTCAGTCCGGATATTGAGGTTTGGCCAGATTTTCCTGACCCTGCCTATCAACGTTTTTTACCTTATTCTTATACAGCAGCAAGTATTAAAGGTTTATTTGTAAAGCGTTTGTTGCGAATCTTGCATGAGCCGTTCCAGGTCACTCAATTAGCTCCAAAGATCGGCTCAAGCCAAGGGGACATCGTTGAGCAAATTACCCACGTTAGTTCGGTGTTAGTTTTAAGTGCTGATCGGGGGCGGGGCAAATCAGCCGCTTTAGGTTTAGCAGCTAGCCAATTAATTGCTCAAGGTAAACAGGTTCTAGTAACTGCACCCTCACGCGCAGCGGTTGAGTCAGTATTTAAACATGCTGAGTTAGTGCCAACTTTTTATGCGCCGGATGATTTGCTATTGAATCTACCTAAGGCTGATGTTTTGTTGGTGGATGAGGCGGCAGCAATACCCTTGCATTTTTCGCTAAAACTAGTAAAGACTTATCCGAGAGTGGTTTTCTCCACGACTTTACATGGCTATGAAGGAAGTGGGCGCGGTTTTGTTTTGCGTTTCCAGCAAGCTTTAACTGAGTTAGTTCCTGACTGGCAGAGCTTACGTTTAGAGCAACCCATGCGTTGGCCGCAACATGATCCGCTAGAAGCTTTGATGTATCGCTTGCTGCTTTTAGATATAGAGGCAGCAGAGATTGAATTTAAGCTTAGAGCACCCGTTGAATATAAGCAGCTACAACCAGTACAGCTGTTAGAAAATGAAGGCTTGCTGCAGCAAGTGTTTGGTTTATTGGTTACTGCGCATTACCAAACGCGTCCTTCAGATTTACAACAAATCTTGGATGCACCCAACCTTTCGATTCATGTTTTGGCACAAAATCAGCAAATTTTAGCGGTGGCTTTGTTATCGCGTGAAGGTGGTTTTGCTACAGAGTTGAGTGCAGCAATCTATGCGGGTAAACGCCGTCCACATGGGCATTTAGTCCCACAAACTTTAACCTTTCATGCGCAACTTCAGGATGCAGCGGAGTTAATTTGTGAGCGCATTATGCGGATTGCTGTCCACCCCAGTATTCAAGGCCAAGGTTTGGGGCAGAGGTTGGTAGGGGATTTAATGGCTTATGCCAATCGACAAAAAGCTGATTATCTAGCGGTGAGTTATGCTTTGAGTCCAAAATTATTACGTTTCTGGCAAGATGCTGGTTTCATTTTGGCGCGGGTAGGGCAGCGCAAAGATACGGCCAGTGCTAGTCGCTCTGCTGTGCAAATTCGAGCCTTAAGCACAGCAGGCGAGGTTTTAGTTAAGCAGGTTTTAATGAACTGTCCAGTTGACCCATCCAGTATAAGCGGTGATTAACACAATCACACCGAAAGCAATGCGATACCAAGCAAAGATCGTAAAATCATGGTTGCTGACATAGCGTATTAATGCACGCACCACAAATAAAGCACTCACGAAAGAGAAAATAAAGCCTACGGCCCAGGGCGCTATATCATCGACACTTAAGAGATCACGTGCTTTATACATGGAGTAAATAGAGGCAATCCCTAAGGTAGGCACTGCTAGGAAGAAGGAAAATTCAGCGGCGGCAGTACGAGATAAACCAAATAAAATCCCGCCAATAATGGTTGCACCAGAACGCGAGGTTCCCGGGATTAAAGCAACGGCTTGTGCCAAGCCAAGTTTCAAGGCATCCAATGGACGAATATCGTCTACGGTTTGAATAGTCACTTGTTTTTGCCTGCGTTCAGCCCAAAGAATAATGAATGCACCGACAATAAAGGCAATCGCTACCGGCACAGGTTTAAATAAATGTTCTTTAATTATATCGCCAAATAGCAAACCCAAAATTGCTAAAGGCAGAAACGCAATCGCTACATTAATAAATAAACGATTCGCAATCGGGTCGCGCCCTAAACCTGTAAAAGTGCGCACAAAGCGCTGCCGATATTCCCAAACAATGGCTAAGATAGCGCCTAGTTGAATAGCGATTTCAAATACATTGCGTTTGTCTGGAGTCATAAAGTTCAGCAGATCACCCGCAAGGATTAGATGCCCTGTACTAGAAACAGGTAAAAATTCGGTCGCGCCCTCCACTAATCCCATGATGGCAGCTTTGACCAATAAGAGAATATCCATATGATCCTTTGTTTAAAGTTCTTGGTTTAATGAGTTTAAAAATTTAGAGCCGGTGTTGGCGGTCGCCCAGTCTAAAGCCGAGGAGGGGAGTGGTAAACCCTTTTGTGAGTGCAATAACTTTAAAACGCTCACCCATTTCTGAAGGTAGGCTTAAAGTCCTGATTTGCTGGGCAAATTGATAATGTGCTTGCGGATGTTGATTAAGTGCAGCCATAAACAAATCCTCTAAACCACAACCAGCCAAAAAAGCAGCTTGGGTAGTATAGCCAGCTAATTGTAAGCCAGCATCAACACCCGCCTCTGCCACCGCAGTGAAATCCACACTGGCGGTTAAATCCTGCAAGCCCGGATAAATCAGTGGATGGTTATGGACGCGATGCTGATAGTGACAGAGTAGAGTACCTTGACGACGTTCCGGATGATAATAGTCAGCGCGTTCATAGCCGTAATCAATTAGTAAAATCGCTCCTGCTGCTAAGCAGTCTGCTAGGCTCTGTATCCAAGGTGCAATGGCAGGATTAAATTCTGAGGTATAGGGGAGGTCTAGTTCAGCCGGTAAAAGCGCTTGAATTGCTTCTACACCGGCAGATGCTTGCTGAGTAAAGATAAACTCATTTTGCTCTACGCTGACTTGTACCTGAATAATGCCATCTTCAGTCAGCGTAAATAGCTCTACTGGCATGGCATCAAGTACTTCATTACCTAAAATTACCCCTTGAAAAGGCTCTGTAGGCAAACTAGTTAACCATTGTACTTTGTGCAATAAATGCGGTGCGTATTGAGTTAAGGTTTCGTGCTGGCGCGCCTGCAAATCAGGGCTGAGATCTAAAATAAAGTAGTGTTCAGGTAAACAAGCTAAGCGTTCTAAATGCAATAAAATCTCTGTGGCCATTCGCCCACTGCCTGCGCCCAGCTCCAAAATAGCACTCTTTGGCAGTTCTGTAAGCAGTTGTGCACACTGGTTAGCAATACATTGCGAAAAGAGGGCAGAAATCTCTGGAGCTGTGACAAAATCACCTTCTGCGCCAATTTTGCGTAAACCGGCTACATAATAACCCAAGCCTGGTTCGTATAAGGCTGCTTGCATAAAATCATGAAAGCTGATTTGTCCACCTTGAGCTTGAATTTTCTGACAAATAATAGTTTTCAGTTGCTGACTATGAGCTAGAGCTTCCACTGACGGGGTAGGTAAAGTATCTGTAAAACGCATGACAAGGTATGATGTTGGGAAGGCCTGATGATAACCCGAATCTAATTAAGAAATGATAGAGAATTCGCTGATAGGAAAAGTTGCTTTAATTACCGGTGCTGCACGTCGCATTGGTGCTGAGTTGGCACGATGTTTACACGCTGAGGGTGCGACCGTAGCGATTCATTATCGAGAATCTGCATTTGAAGCTGAGCAACTACAACTAGAGTTAAATGCCCAACGAGCTAATTCTTGTTTGTTGTTACAAGCCGATTTATTAAAAACAAGTGATTTAGCCTTGTTAGTGGGTAGGTTAGTAGATCAAACTCAGCGTCTGGATATTTTAATCAATAATGCTTCAAGTTTTTACTCCACACCACTCGCTACTATGAATGAACAGCAGTGGGATGACTTGATGGGGACTAACCTAAAAGCTCCACTGTTTCTCAGTCAAGCCGCTAGGCCGTATTTGCAGCAGCAAAAGGGTGTCATTATTAATATGACCGATGTGCATGGGGTGCGACCGCTCGCGGCGTTCTCAGTATACTGTGCTGCAAAAGCCGGCTTAATTATGTTAACGCAGGTTTTAGCGCGCGAACTGGGGCCACAAATTCGGGTCAATGGTATAGCACCTGGGGCGATTCTTTGGCCTGAGCATCATCATAGTGGGGACGCTCAACGCACTGAGCTTTTAGCAAAAACTGCTTTAGAGCGTATGGGGTCTCCTGAGGATATTGCCAAAACAGTTTTATTTTTGGTGCGCGATGCTCCTTATATTACGGGACAAGTGATTGCTGTTGATGGTGGGCGTTTATTAAACCACTAAGCTGCCTGTGATCTGTTTCCTAAGGAATAGGTTTGCGCCCTTGAAGCGGGTATTGTATGGTGCGCGTGTGGTAAGAATGACGCACAGGTATATTAGTGCGTAAAACAAGCTATTAAACTGACTTTGGTTCGAATCCAACCATGTTAATGTATCTACGAATCCTGTGTTTTTGCATGTTATTGCCAATGCTAACTGGATGCACAGGTATTATGAAGTATATCGAGCGTTTACAAGCACAAAGTGTTGATGAATACCAACAACGCTCGGCAACTTTTCAGCCTAAATTCCAATTTCAGGCGCCAGCACGTGAAGAACTCACTGCAGAAGAAAAACGCCTGATAGGTGCACCCCCTCCACAAAAAGGCGAAGTCATCCTAGATGGAGTGCGTTATTACTCAGGTAATGGCTATATTTGCCAATATTTTACCCAAGGCCGTGGACGTAATGATCCTAGACCGAAGTCTGCTTGCTGGATCAATGGCCGTTGGGTCTTAGCTGCACCCATTGTCAATACGGAGCCGGCTAAATTCTAAATGTCTGAGATTTTCAATGCCCTAGCAGTTCAAGCGCGAGTTGTTTATGCCTTTATCCTCAGAGATATGCGCACGCGCTTTGGACGTAGCCGCCTAGGTTATTTTTGGGCAGTCTTTGAACCATTAACCGGCATTTTAGCCTTGGCTTTGATTTTTGGTCTGATTGGCCGCGGTTCACCCATTAATGTGGATATCCATTTATTCTTTTTCACCGGTATGATCCCCTGGACCTTGTTTTCACGGGGGGTCACGATGATGAGTAATGTGATTGAGGGTAGTGTCACTCTACTAACTTACCCACAAGTAAAAGTTATCGACGTAGTCATAGCACGAATTATTTTAGAGTTTTCAACAATTTTTGTCGTTTGTATTATTTATCTAACGGTTTTGTACTTCTGGGGTATTTTTGACCGGATTGAAAACTTATTGATGTCAATTACAGTGCTAATGATTTGTCTGATTTTTGGCTCGGCCTTTGGGCTAGTAGGGGCTGTGATTAAACTGTACTTAGCAGGTTACAATAGTTTTCAAAGTTTACTCTTGCGTGTGTTGTTCTTCATGTCTGGCTCGTTCTTCGTGGCTGATAGTATGCCTCAGCAAATTAGAGAGGTACTTTGGTATAACCCCGTTTTACATCTAGTTGAGTGGGCGCGCTCAGCCTTCTTCTATGGCTTTGAAAGTCATTTTTACAATCCTATGTATCCCTTAATATGGATGTTGTGTTTGGGTTTTCTTGGTTTGGCAGGGGAGCGCGTCACACGCAGTAAACTGAGGCAGTTAGGGGTATGATTGAGTTTGTCAATGTTAGTAAGCACTATAAGCTGAGCCACGGCTATCGCACTATCTTAAATGAGGTGTCCTTTAAGTTTCCTGAGCAAAAAAATATTGGGATTTTGGGTATGAATGGAGCGGGCAAATCGACCATTCTGCGCTTAATTGCCGGTTCTGAACCACCAGATTCTGGAAAGATCATTCGTACAGGGCGCTTTTCTTGGCCCCTCGGTTTTGGTGGCGGTTTTAACCAAAATTTGTCGGGTGAGGAAAACCTACGTTTTGTATGTAGGATTTACAATGCCGACTTACATCAAGTGTTAGACTATGTGCGCGAATTTTCTGAGTTAGGCGATGCTTTAACTGAGCCTATGCGCACTTATTCCAATGGGATGCGGGCGCGCTTAGCCTTTGGCTTAAGCTTAGCTATTGACTTCGATGTGTATTTAATCGATGAAGTCATGGCAGTGGGTGATCCTATTTTCAAGAAAAAGAGTAAAGCAGCATTTGAGGCTCGTCGGCAGACTGCTAATTTAATCTTGGTATCCCATGATATGCGTACCATCCGTGACTATGCTGATGTGATTATCATTTTGAAAGATCATGAGCTTAGTGTGTTTGATAATGTCGAGTCTGGTATTAAGTTTTATCAGGATCTAGCGGGAGTTAAGCGATGAGTAGGCCTAAGAAACGCACGCCGTTTCCATGGGTATTTTTATTGTTGGTAGTCGTACCCACTATCCTAGCTACAGTTTATTACTATCGTTATGCCAGCAATCAATATGTCTCCGAGGCGCATTTTATTATTCAAAGTGCTTCAGGTGCTAAGGTTGATGTTTTAGGTGCTTTAACTGGTTTGCCAGGGGCTAGTGGTGGTACCTCTGACTCTATGATTATTAGTGATTATTTGTTGTCAGCTGATTTTATTAATGATGTTAAACCTGAGCTGGATTTGCGAAGTCATTATGCTAACCCTGCTATTGATGAGTATGCGCGCTTAGATGCAAAGGCTAGTCAAGAAGATTTAGTAGAATATTGGCAAAAAATGATAGAGATTGAACATGATCTCACCTCAGGTATTAGTACCCTAAAAATTACTGCCTTCGATGCGGAAACCAGTAAGAAATTAGTAGCTTTGGCTTTAAAGCAAAGTGAAATGCTAGTGAATAAACTTTCGTCTAGTTTACGCACCGACAGCTTACAGTTAGCAGAGAAAGAAGCCTTATCCGCTCAGCAGGCAGTGAATGATTTGCGCGAACAATTGACTGCTTTTCGTAAACAGCAAGACGTGCTTGATCCTGCTTCTCAAGCGAATACACGCATTGAACGTGAGGAAACTGCGCGCTTAACTCGCTTGTCTGAGTTACAAACTCAATTGTCTCAAGCTGAGGCTGAGTTAGCGCAGATGAGTACCTTTATGCAACCAGAAGCGATGAAAGTAAAAACTTTACAGAGTAGGGTTAATTCATTACGTCAGCAAATTGCTAAAGAACAATCAGTTTCTGTTGCACAGTCAAAGGGGCAAAGGACTGAAGTGGCTAATCAATTAGCTCAATATACTGAGCTACAAAGTCGTTTAGGTTTTGCTGAGCAGCTCTATACCGCCAAGCAAGGTGCTTTAGAGCAGGCGCGCTTAGAGCTAGAGCGTAAACAACGTTATCTAACCGTCACTGTGCAGCCAAATCTGCCAGATGAAGCCATTAAGCCAGAAAAGATTCCGGGCATTTTAACGGTGCTATTGTTGAGCTTCCTATTCTGGGGTATTGGCTCTCTATCGGTAGCGGCGATCCGCGATCATGTGGGTTGGGTGTAAGTATATGAAGTTTCTAAAAAAGATTATATCGAGCTTTCTACTAAGTTGCCTAATCATTAACCTCAGCTATGCTGAAGATCAAGGTACTCAGATAACTGCTACCGATACAAGTCCAGTCGTAACCAATAGTAGTGATTTACTCACGGCTGAAGAGAAACCCCGTATTTTTGATGAGGGCTTGCCCAAAATTTCGCGCTCAGGGCAAAACTTGCAGCCGTTTGGGGCTAATTTGTTTGCAGGCAATTATGTCAGCCGACGGCCTAGTTCCCTAGACCCGAATTATCAGGTCATGGCGGGGGATAAAATTGCTTTGCGGATGTGGGGTGAAGCGACTGCGAATGAGATTTTGCCTGTGGATGCTAATGGGAATGTCTTTATTCCTGATGTAGGCGAAATTCAGATGGTGGGAACGCGTGCGTCCGATGTTTCAACCAAAATTAAAACGGCTGTTGGTAAAGTCTATAAAGATGGGGTAGATGTTTATGCTAATTTATTGACTGCCTCTACCAAAGAGGTGACTGTATTTGTTACAGGCAGCGTCATCCGTCCAGGTCAATATTCTGGCTTGCCGGACGATAGTGTCTTAGCGTTCTTACATCAAGCAGGCGGAGTAGATCCACGTCGAGGCAGTTATCGTCAAGTCATGGTCAAGCGTGGTCAACAGCGTGTTGCTAGTATGGACTTGTATGACTTCGTGAATAATGGAAGTTTACCTAAAGTCCTGTTCCGTGATGGCGACACCATTGTAGTTCGTCCCCAAGGCAGCATGATTAGTGTAGAGGGCGATATTCGTAACAATTATCGCTTTGAGTTTTTAGGTAATAGCATTAGCGGTGCTCAGTTAATTAAGTATGCACGCCCAGATAGTAGTGTGACTAATATTGCTGTTTCTGGCACTCGAGATGGTTTGCCGAACTCGTCCTATATCACTTACGAGCAATTTATGCGTACCCGGCTTTATGATGGTGACAGTGTGCGCTTTGTCAGTGATGCACCCACACCTGTGATGGATATTAGTTTAGAAGGTAGCCATTTAGGTAATTCTTATTTAGCCATTAAACGTGGCAGTCGTTTACAAGAAGTCTTGGACTATGTCTCGGTTGATCCGAATGAAGCCGATATTGGCAATATTTATATCAAACGTAAAAGCGTCGCGATTGAGCAAAAGAAAAATATTGATGAAGCTCTACGGCGTTTAGAGCGTAGTGTTCTGACTGCACCTGCTAGCTCGGATGGAGAGGCAGCGATTCGTGCTAAAGAAGCTGAATTGATTTTGAAGTTTGTCGAGCGCGCTAGTACGGTTCGCCCCGAAGGTAAAGTCGTGGTCTCTGATCGTGGTAAAGTGGCAAATATTCGGATGGAGGATGGTGATATTATTGTGATTCCACCGAAGAGTGATGTTGTAATGATTAGTGGAGAGGTACAAGTTCCACAGTCCGTGGTCTTCGCAAGCAATGCCAGTTTGAAGGATTATATTGCTCAAGCAGGTGGCTTTACTGAACGTGCCAATGAAGAAAGTCTGATGGTGGTCAAGCCGAATGGCAAAGTCATTATGGGCAGTAATCCAGCGGTTGCGGCTGGCGATCAAATTATGGTGTATCCACGCTTAGATACTAAAGATATGCAATTCACCAAAGACCTAGTGCAGATTGTTTATCAGATTGCGGTGGCGGCGAAAGCAGTAGGTTTATAAGTTATAATTTTCAAGTTATTTAGAAAGGGAAGCTTAGGCTTCCCTTTCATTTTATGCCTAAAAAATCAGTATACTATTAGGTTTAAGTCGGTTTAGTTGCTTAGGGTAGAAGATTGGTATGACTATGTCAGATAAGAATGCCATTTTAGTTGCAGGAATGCATCGTAGTGGCACTTCAGCGTTAACACGTGTTTTTTCTCTTTTAGGGGCTGACTTACCTAAGCGTCTAGCTTTAGCCTTGCCGAATAATAATGAAAAAGGTTTTTGGGAGTCGGTTGACTTAATGATTGAGCATGATGCTCTGCTAGAGTCAGCAGGGTCCTTTTGGAGTGATTGGACTGAATTTAATCCAGACTGGTATGCCTCAGCGGAAGCCACTAAATATAAAAAGCTGATTGGCGAGATTGTACAGGCCGATTTTGCTGACTCCACACTATTTGTTATTAAAGACCCACGGATTTGTCGTTTTTTACCTTTCTGGCTAGAGCTACTGCAAGAGCAAGCTATCAAGCCTTTTATTATGATTCCCGTGCGTAACCCTCTGGAAGTAGCACAGTCTTTAAAAAAACGTGATGGCTTCCCATTAGCTAAAGGTGGTTTGCTGTGGTTACGCCATGTCTTGGATGCTGTTTATTATGCACAAAATTATCCAATTGCTTTTTTAAGTTATGAGCAGCTTATGCAAGATTGGCAGGGTTTTGTGCAGTCTTTACAACAGCAGACTGATTTAGCCTTTCCCCGCCAGTCGGTGCTGTCGAAGTTAGAAATTGAAAGCTATTTAGAAGATGATCAAAAACATAATTCAGTTAGCTTAGACGATCTGAAGCAGTCAGCAGAGTTTTCAGAGGAAATTGTACAGGCTTATGAATGGCTACTGTTATTAGTGGCTGGAGAAAGGCGCACAGAGGCCTTGCAGGGTTTATTGGGTTTGCGCGCTCAATTTAATCGTGAATCTGCCGTCTATGCCAAAGTTTTGCTATCTGAGCAACAATGGAATCTTCAAGAGCGTAAAAAGCTTGAGGCGCGGAATAAGGACGCTCTAGAGTATAAAGACTATCTCTTGGCCAAAAGGGATAAACATTATGAACAATTGACTAGTCAGCTCAATGACCATCATCAGCAACAAATGGAGTTTCAGTCTAATCAATTGGTGCTGCAGGCTGAACGCATGCATGAGCTACAGTTAGCTAAAAATACACTGAGTACTGAATTGGCTGTGGCTGCTAAAGATAGAACAGAGTTAAGGATAAAAGTTTTAGAACTTAGTGCGACGATACAACAACAGCATACAGCTGCTATTCCTGAACCAGCGTTGCCACCGCCGCCAGCACCGGTTATTCATCCTAAACAAACTAAGCAGTTTTTTAAGCTAATTCGTACTAAACCTATTGTTGAGCCTGCACCTATACCGGAACCAGAGCCGGTTAATCCTGCCATTGAGTTGATTGAGAAAAGTGGACTCTTAGACAAGGATTTTTACAATGCTAGTTACCGACAAATAGATCCGTTTACTGGGTCTGTAGCAGAACATTTCTATCTGACAGGAGCAAAGCTCGGTTATCAGCCCAACGAGCTTTTTCGCACCACCTGGTATGTCAAACAGCACCCAGAATTACAAGAGTCTGGCGAAAATCCTTTAGTACACTATGTAACTACAGGTGTCCTTGATAATCGCCAACCCCATCCATTGCTCGATATTGAATGGTATCTAGGTCAGTATTCAGACCTTCGCCAACTAGTTGATCGGCAGGAGCTCAATCCACTTTGGCATTATCTTTATCAAGGCGGGAAAGAGTTAAGAAACCCCAATCCTTTATTTTTAGCTGCTTACTATGTAGCTGAATACCCAGAGATTATTAAGTCAGAGTTAAACCCACTGGTTTATTACCTTAAATACGGGGATCAGTGGCATATGGATCCGCACCCGTTGTTTGATAGTCGGTACTATCTGCGGCAAATTGGTGCTAGCTTGCCAGAAGGTATGTCTGCTTTAGAGCATTATTTGGCTAATAAACATAATTGGCGTTTTGCTCCAAGTGCCTGTTTTGATAGTGCTTGGTATTTAGCTGAATATCCAGATGTTTATTTTTCAGAGCTGAATCCTCTGGTGCATTATCTAACACATGGGCATAAAGATGGACGCAAACCACACCCTAAAGCGGCTGAAAAAGAATTTATTAATCAATATAAGCTGAAGTTCAGAAAGGCAGGGGTTGAGTTAGTCACTCCTACTAAAGTCCAAACATCGGACGTATTTAGCTTAGTCAGTCCTGCCTTAAAGGGAATGCTAAAGTTCTCTGAACAACCTTTAAATCCGCCTAATTCCAGTTTTGTACAAGATCAACTAGTGATCCATTGGGTGACTTGCGATTTCGCTGCTCAAGGCGGGGGTGGCAATATGACCATTTTTCGCTTTATGCGTTGGTTTGAGTTATTTGGGCATGAACAACATATTTGGTTACATAATCAAGTAGTTCATAAAACGACAGATGAAGCGTATGAAGATTTAATTCGTCACTACCAGCAACTAAGTGCTCAGATTCATTTCATTGATGAGTCCTTCCAGCAAGCAAGTGGTGACCTAATTATTGCTACCGATTGGGAGTCAGTCTGGCCAGTATTATCTGCATCGGCTTTTAAGCGGCGCTTTTATTTTGTACAAGATCATGAGCCATCTTTCTTTGCTGCAGGCAGTACTAGCTTAGCCGCTGAGATGACTTATCACGAAGATTTAGACTGTATTTGTGCGGGGCCTTGGCTAGAAAAATTGATGCGTGAGCGTTATGGACGCTGGGCTACCCACTTCTGGCTAGCTGCAGATCAACAAGTATATTATCCGCCCGCTGGCAAAATCTCTAATGCAGTACCTCGAATTGCTTTTTATGCACGTACCAGTACTTCGCGACGCGCAGTGGAGTTGGGTGTGCTTGCTCTGAATTATTTAGCAAGTTTAGAGTTGTCTTTTCATGTTGAGGTGTATGGGGCTGACAATAATCAGGTATGGCTTGAGCAAGTTAGCTTTGAACATACCGATCACGGTGTCTTAGCGCCAGAAGCTTTAGGTTATCTCTATCGTTCATGCGATATTGGCATGGTTTTTTCAGCCACTAATTATTCCTTGGTTCCACAAGAAATGATGGCCTGTGACTTACCGGTTTTAGAATTAGATGGGGAGAATACACGTACCGTTTTCCCAACGGGAACCGTCGTGTTAGCCGCTCCTCATCCGCGAGCGATTGCTGAACGCCTAGAGGCTTTATTAAAAGATACAAGTTTACGAGAGAAAACGGCAAAACTAGGTGGAGAGTGGGCTAGACAATTTACTTGGGAGGCTACGGCACAAGATGTCAACCAAGCAGTTCAGCAGCGGTTACAAGATTTGACTTATCCATCAATACCCCTCACCAATTTACCGACTAAGGTATCTGTCGTCATACCAACACTCAATGGCGGGGATCTATTAGTACAGGTGGTAGAACGGGTACTTGAGCAAAAAACGCCGTGGCCTTTTGACTTATTAATTATTGATAGCGGCTCTAGTGATGGTTCTTTAGAGTTATTGCGCACTAAGAATGTACGTATTCATGCTATTCCCACGGCTGAGTTTAGTCATGGGGGCACACGTAATTTAGGTGTAGAGCTAACTGCTGGCGAATATGTGGCCTTCCTAACGCAAGATGCTTTACCAGTTGATCAGTTTTGGTTATTCAATTTAGTTTCTGTCCTTGAGCATGAGCCTAAAGCTGCAGGGGCTTTTGGCAAGCATTTGGCTTATCCTGAGGCTTCACCTTTTGTGAAGCGTGACTTGGCAGCACACTTTGATCATCTTGCTAAACAACCCATTTATTTAGATAAAAATACGGATGCAGAGCGTTTTGCAACCGGGGAAGCGGCTTGGCGACAAATCCTGCATTTTTATTCAGATAATAACTCGTGTTTGCGCCGTTCAGTGTGGACGCAGATTCCTTATCCAGCGATTGACTACGGTGAAGACCAAGTTTGGGCGGATTTGATTATTAAAGCTGGTTATAAAAAAGCTTATGCTTTAAATGCGCTAGTTTATCATTCTCATAACTATAATGAGCAGGAAACGTTTGAGCGCAGCCAAATTGAAGCAAATTTCTTCTATAAGCAGTTTGGTTATGTTTTGCTGGCAGGTAACGCTGCTTATACGAAGACCTTAAGTAGTTTAAATAAACAAGACGCTTGGTATGCTGACTTAAATGCTATTGAGTCGGATCAGCTTAAAAAGCAATTAGCACTCAATGAGGCACGCTTAAAAGGTTACTTAGCGGTTGATTTTAGCAGCTAGCTTAACGGGTTAGAGGGTTTTGATTATGCCAATTCATGGGGGCTAAGCGAATGCTACTCCAATGGGCATCCATATTTGGCATGTCCTCTGCCCGCGGCATGTGGTAAAAACTGACCGTTGGCCAGACGACTATATCTTCACCTGTAATGGATTCATCATTCACAAACTCAGCTAAATTATCAGCACACTCCTCCCCCTCATCTAAGGCATTTAGATTATGTGAGGCATATAACTCGCAGCTCTTTTCCTTGGTCACATATAAATCATGTTTGGTGAACGGCTCAATGTCAGGGCCCTCATCACGTTGACCAGATTGATTAAGCTGAATTTCATAGCCCATCGCTTGTTGTTTGGCATTTTTTAAAGTGCTAGATGCCACTACCCAAGTACGTGCTAATTCTGGTGAAACATCACTGGCTGCTTCTTTAGTGAAAACAGTAGGTTGACGAGTTAATTTCGCCTCTTGTGTAGTAAAGTCTACTTGCTCTACATAATCTTTATTCGTTTGACCCCCTAAATCAAAATCAAGACGCCAAAAAAAGTTATGTAGATGAGAAACCCCTACTTTGTCGTAAGCAATATTCCAGCCAGGTCTTTGCATCTGATCATCAGGCAAAATGCGTTGCAGAGCACCAGTTGCTCCTACTGAGAACTCCATACTGCCATCATCTGCAAAGGTCCAGCGTGGAATATAACTATAAGAGCCAATTTGAGAAACACTGAATAAGCTTAGAGCCTGGCCTTGCTTCGTTTCTGAGCCAAGTCGATAAGCTTCACCACGGCTTTGAGTGCTTTGGCAGATAACGGCTTTATCCTGAAAGTTTAACAATTGACCTTTAGGGCAGTCTTCTGTGGCTAAGGTCAACATCGAACTGCGACCAAATCCATAGTCAGTAATGTCGTGATAACGAACACCATTGTCATCATAAGGTACATGTACTTGAGCAAGCTCAGCACGGTAAAAAACCATTAATCTGGAGCCTTTGGGGGGGGTATAGAAAATATGATGCAACGAAATACCATTTAAGCCGCGATGTTCCCAGCACATATCCCAACGTGTTTGATTGTCTAGCGTCACATTGATGTAGTAGTTGTCATCACAAAATTCAGCGGCTTTGGTAAGGCCAGGAAATAAAACTAGCCCTAAAGTAAGGATTTTGGAGAGATTTTTAGCTTTAGACATAAATTTAGGTGCGCTTAAAATTGATTTTGACTATGCCAATCTCGTGGTACTAGTTGGAAGCTACTCCAAATCGTGCCCAATTTTCCATTGTCATCATTACGAGCTACATGATGATAAGTTTGCCGATACCAAATGACACTATCAGCACTACCAATAAGCTCTTTATTAGAAACATACTTAGCAAGGTTATTGGTTTTAACTGGACAATTGCTGAGTCGGTTATCTGTCGCATAACGCTCACAAGCATTGTAGCGACTAACATAAATATCTTTTTGTAGCCATGGCTCGTTCAAAGAGTTAAGGCGACTATAGTTGTAATTATTAGGCACAATATCATAAGAGGGAATGCTAATGCCCTCCAAAGGGGTGTTGCCATCACGGATCACCCAGAAACGTTTGATTTCAGGATCTTCATTAGCGCCAAACTCCTTATTCGGATAGTCAATACTGACAGCTTTGGTTAGACGATCTTCAGAAGGTGTGCTAGTAACTTGCAGAAGTTGATCATCATTACCTGTCGTTCCCAGATCAAAGTCTAAGCGCCACCCTGCATGAGCAGTAAAATTTTCTAAGCTTTTATCGGCGGCTTTAGTAAGCTGCCCACTGATGCCTAAACCAGGTTCAATAATACCATTTTCATAAAAACGCCACCGCAAAGAGTAGGTACGTGAGCTAATGGCATAGCTAGTTACTAATTCAAAAAAACTGCCTTGGCGTTGATTATCGAATTTATACTGATAACCATAGGCTTGAGTACTACGACAAATACTTTTGCCTGCCAAAAATTTAAGGTTACCTTGAGGGCAATCACTCAAAGTAAGGCTAATAGTATTTTTCCCTAAGCCTTGTTGGGTGACTACATAACTAGGTGCAGTGGTATTGTCAGTCAGAATCTCAAGCTGAGAGAGGCTGGCTTCACCTAAAACGCGTCTAGGTGTTTTATTAGGTGCTGCATAATAGACTTGAGAAAGTACTAGGCCTTCAGCAGGGCGCATTTCAGCACACATTTTCCATAAAGCGCCTGAGCTAAAAGTTTTTGAAATGCTGTTAGCAGTTGGGCAGTTTTGAGTTGGCTCAGGTGCTGCAAGAGCAGTTTGCATAGACACTATCGTTAGACAGCTACCTAACAGCAATCGCTTAAAAAACACTTTAAAATCCAGCAATTTGAGTGATGAGATTGGCTGATAAATTTACAATTGGACTGATTTCAAATACAACTGAGTCATGAGTATATAACAAAATTTGTGCACAACGCTGTAAACCGCATTGTTGCGATGCTTTATTCAGTTGTTCAGGAAGAGTATCTGCTGTAAATACAAAAGCCTTGGCCTCTAAATCTTTCGGAGAATTTAGCACTTTCCCTGTAATACGTTGGTACTCGTTCGCAATGAGCTCAAACGTCTCTTTATCCGAAAAAATAAGATTGACAGTACGTTCAATTTCATTTGCCGTTAAAGGCAATTGCATATTCTTTTTGCGTACAGAGGAAAGAATTTTATTAGTTATCGGATCAATACGATAGATAATAGTTTCATCAGTTTGGTAGTCGTAGACAAAAGCATTAGCACGACGTACACCTGATTTTTTATCTTCAGAACGGTCTCGCTCAACTAACAGTAATTCATAAGAGTTAGAAGTAGTGTGGCCTTCAGCTTTCATCTTTAAGGCAGGTAAAGATGACTCGATTAATTCAGTGGTTTTAGTTTGCTCATTGAGGCTTAGTGGATCTTGGCTACCGGCATAGCTTAGGTTTGTGATTAGTAAGCTGAATAGGAGTATTATTTGACATTTAGATTTCACTATCATCGTATTGTACCCGCTAATGGATTGCTATTATGCCAGTCAAAAGGTTTAAGGCGAATACCACTCCAGTGCACATTCATATTCGGCGCGTCTTCGGCTCTTGGTATATGATAAAAGGTCGTAGTCGGCCAGACAATAATATCGTCTTCTAAAGATTCATCATTGATATAAGTCGATAAATCTTTTGCACAAACATCAGCATTACTATTATGTGAGGCGAAACGTTCACATTCTTTTGCTTTGGTGAAGTAGATATCATATTTAGTGAAGGCTTCTTCTTCTGGACCTACATCTCGTTGCCCTGCTTGATAAAGTTGAATTTCGTAAGCAATGGGGGAGTCAGCAGCATTTTTTAGGGTCTTATCTGCTACAATCCAAGTGCGCATAGTCTGCGGATTCACATCTCTACCTGTCTCTACTAAGATAGGTTCTTTTTTAGCTTTTAAACCGCCGTCATCCCGTACAAAGTTAATTTCTTCAATCATATCATTGGCACCATTGCCAGCTAGATCAAAGTCTAAGCGCCAAAAGAAATTGTGTAGATGAGCGAGGCCAATTTTATTATCAGCAATCGGCCAGCCTTGGTTACTTTGACTACCTGCCGTGAAACGTTGCAAAGCACCTGTCGCACCTACTGATAGTTCAATAGTCCCATTATCAAAAAACTCCCAACGAGGCACATAATTATAAGAACCTATTTGGGAAATGCTGAACAAGCTAAGTTTGTAGCCTTGTACACTTTTATCTTGATATCTTAACTCTTCACCGCGAGGTAGCACCTGTTGACAGATTACAGATTTGCCTGCATAACTAATCAAACTCCCATTAGGACATTCTTTTTCATCTAATCCCAACATATTTCTATCGCCAAAGCCATAATCACTAATATCATGGTAGCGAGCGCCATTATCATCGTAGGGGACATGAACTTGAGCGAGTTCTGCTCGATACAAAATATCTTGTTTAGACCCATTTTTAGGTTGGTAGGCAATGTGATGAAGACTAATGCCATTTTGCAAGCTATGTTCCCAACACAAGGTCCAGCGGCCTCCATTAGGGAGGGTGCTATCAATAGCATAGGCAGCACCGCAGGCTTCTTCAGCAACAGCAGAATTATTTATAGAAATTGCTGATATTAGGGTTAAACCGGCCAGCATTTTTTTTGAAATGAGTTGCTGCATATAATTATTCAACCATAATTTTCATAGAGGGTTTGTTGCAGTCCAGTCACGAGGTACTAACTGGAAACTGACCCAATCAGTACTCATATAATCACTATCATCGCTTCGAGGTAAATAATGATAGTTTTGCTTGTACCAAACCACTAAATCCGATTTTTCAATTATTTCTTTATTTTCAGTATATTGCAGGGCATTTCTTGCACAAGCACCAGTGGGTTTGTTATCTGAAGCATACTGTTCACAAGTTTGATAATGAGTGAAGTATATATCCTTGCTTAGCCAAGGACGACCACGAAAATTACCTACACTTTGATAGTAGTTAGAAGGGAATATTTCATAGGAAATCGTCCGACCGTCACTGTTCGTTTCATCTCCATCCTTTATCCGCCAACTCGTTTTCAGCTCTGGATTCAAATTACGCGCAGTTTCTTGCTGTAACACTTCAGTGTTTAGATATTTTTGCCGTCTACTTGGGCTAGCTGTGCTAGTAATTTCTTCGACGATATCATTGTTTGGATCCTTGCCGAGATCGAAATCAAGTCGCCAACCAAGATAGCTACTAAAACCTAAAGCCCATTGATTATTATCCTTCACTGCTCGCCCAAAGCCTAACTCTGCATTAGCAAAGCGCGGTAATTTACCACTAAAGCCTAAGGCAGGTTCGATGACTCCATTTTCATAAAAGCGCCAGCGTTGTGTATAAGTTTGTAAAGATGTACCCTGACTAATACTAAACACTTCAAAATAACTCGTTTGGCGGTAAGCTTGGTATGCATACTTATAAAGTAACTCGTCAGCCTGATAACGTGTACAGACAACATTTCGCCCTGTGGGGTCAGGATATAGTTTCCCATTAGGGCAATCATTACTCGTCAGTGTTACTAGCTTATCAGCACCTAGCCCATCTCTAGTAACCGCGAAACTGGGAGAACCTTTATTATCATCAAAGACTGTTTCTAGTTGCGCAAGACTAGCTTGGCCAAGCACGCGACGCTCAAAGTTCAGACTAGTCAGTTTGAGTTGCTGAATCACCAGCCCAGCATTTTGCTCTAAGCTAACACACATAGACCAAGCAACACCCGAATCAAAACGAGCTTCTAGGGAAGTTCCATTACATGCAGATACAGGGTTAGGCGCTGCATATAAATGATTCGAACAACAAAACATTAATAATGCTGTTAAAAGTTTTTTATTTAATAAACTCATAAGGTTAAGCATCTCGCAATATGCCAGTTGATTTTTATCTGTTCTTCTTCTATCTATAGTAAATATTTACCAATCTGTACTGACTTATATTCAGCCAAAAGGTCATGTTGTGAAGGCAGGTAGCAGTAAATTCTTGAGGGTAGTGCAAAATCCCAACAAAAAGGTTAGTGGTATATTTACGACACTAGGCATTGCAAACTTACGACAGCAGCTATACAATCGCGCTGTACTTATTGGATGGTCAACCAGTGTAGTTGGCCTCGGCTGGTTCTCCACTAGGGCTAGTGATAAGTAAAAAGTAAACAATGCTTGGTAAACTAAATTTATTTGCGCTATGCTTAAGTGCTGTAAGATGGTTTAATGCTACCGCCGGTCAGGGGGTTGGTGTTCCAGCTTGTGATAAACTTAGATAAACTTAACTGATTAAGTGAGGTTGCAATGAAAAATCTGTTTAAAAAAGGCGCAGTCGCAACGGCAGTTGCTGGTTCGCTAATGATTTCTAGTATGGTGAGCGCAGATTCTGTGTTGGCGCCATTAGTAATCGGTGAAAATAATGGTGCTCAAACTTATTTCTCTTTGAAAGCACGTGGTACTGGTGCAGTAAATGCACGTATGGCTAGTACAAGTGATTTACACTATGTTTGGTTTAAGAAAAATATCGCGACTGATTCTAGTCCGGTAGATTCGTTATTTGATCTAGCTCGTCCGTGCGAAGTATCTAATAATAATGGTAAAGTTTCTCCTTGGGATATGGTGTTCCAACGCGCAGTTAGCAATGCAGCTACCGCAATTAATGGTGGGCAGATGAATTTACTAGGTGCAGGTAATGGTTTACCAGCGCTAGATGCTAGTACACCAAATGGTTACACTGCAGGTGATTTTGCCGGTTTTGCAGTCATCACTGATAACGCAAATAAAAATGCTAATCCAGCTACAAAAGATTTAGCTAACGAAGGTGAGTTGTCTGGATTTGGTTATGTTGTTGATCCAAGTAATAACATTGTATTGGATTATAAACTTTTAAATAACCATCGTAGCAAAGTTGAGGGTGATTTTAGCGCTGGTTTCATTTCTAAAAAATCAGTTGATTTTTCTTGGTTCCCAATTGGTATGGCTAATACAACTTGGTTATCAGTAGTCACTGGTGACGATATGCTAAAAGCAGATTCAGGTGCTGGTTCCTATGATGCTACAGCTTACTTCTCTCAAGACACTGCTGCTGGAAGCGTATCTCCACAGTTACCAACAGGTGGTTCAGGTGTTTATAACAACGATGAAAAAGTAACAAGTGGTGCGAAAAACTTCAAAGTTACTTGTATTGGTGTTGTGGATAGAAGCGCATTATTAAGTACCTTACAAGCAGCCGATACCGTAAATGGTGGTTGGAAACGTATGAGTATTCAGAATAGTGCTACACGTTCTACTACTTCCGGGTCTGTTGCAACAACTCAAGTTGCAAGTGGTGCAATTGTCTATAAAGCAGAAGTAATTAATTTTGCTCCTGTGACTAGTGGTGGTTTCGTAACTTCTGAAGCAACTCGTACAGTTAATCCTTTGATCGCCAGCATGAATGCAACTGGTGGTGGTGTATTTGGTAACTCAGCCACAACTAACCCTATCAGTGGACAAACTCCAGGTAAAGCGGCTAGTGATGCAGAGGTTTATGATGTTAGTGGTGCTGGTTCATCACCATTACCTAACTTAGTTGTTAGTTTCCAACCTGAAACTAGTGGTCATTTAAGTGCTTCTCCAGAGCCACATCCAAATCGTCCATATTAATCAAATTACTGCAAGGTAATTATAAAAAGGTGGGATCTCTCCCACCTTTTTGCTTTTTACTGAAGATAGATCTGAGAATTTAGGGTAAGAAATGAGAAAGCTTTCTGGGTTGCTCTTATGCATGTTTTTACTATTTAGCTTGTTTGGTTGCCAAGATGAAAAAGCAGAAAAAAAATTGATCGAAAAGCCAAGTTTATTGTTACCAAATATTGGGTATTCGACTAAGCCTGCAATGTTGACGGTTAATAGCCAAGCTCTTTTATTGCTAGGTAGTCAAAAGGGGGTAGTTCTTTATACTATTGGCAAGGAGTTGGTCATATCCCCAGACCCAGCAGGGAATCAATGGTTACATTATGATGGTAAAAACTTATATGCTTTTTGGTGGATAGCAGACCAGAATAAAGCAAAAAGTTTGAAGGTGGCTGTATCTAGTGATGGTGGTCAAAGCTTTAGTTCGCCAACTATACTTAATAGTAATACAGGGGTTTTACCCGATATTAGCATTGCTTCTGATGGAAATGGACATATAGCAGTTGCCTATACAGATGAACGGGAACCAGGCTATGGAGTTTATATTAATACCTCTAATGACAGTGGTAAAACTTGGGATACTAAGGATAATCGTTTAGACACGCCTGTGATCACACCAGCGATGATGCAAGAAGGTAATTTAAAACCAGAAACATTTGCTAATTCGCCTAAATTAGCTTTTATTAATGAACGCTTAGTGGCTGTTTGGCAACAAGTGGACATGGCTCAGATGACTGCAGGCCATAGTTTGCGCATTGTTTCAAAAATATCTAGTGATGCTGGTAGGACCTGGGGTAGCGAATCTAATGTGTTTGCCGCACCAAATATGCAACCTGTTGAAATGGCGATGTTTTCTAATAATAAAGAAATGTATATATTTGCTATGCTCACTGATAGTGATAAAGGTTTTACAGGTTTTTATAATAAAGATGACTCTTTTTCTGTTTGGGGAGAAATTTCTAACTCAACCTTAGGTAAAGGGTTTAATAAGCAATTAATTAGTTGGATTAAAGGTGCTTTTAGTGGGGAAAATCTTACCTTAGCATTTACTTCTGAACCAACTGAAGCTGGTGGAAAAGTGCATGCAGAGGTAGCTACTTTATCTACCCTCTCTCATAATTGGCTTGGGCAATCTAAGATATTAGATTCTGATAAAGGCCATGATTTAACTAAATCTACTTATCCAGATATTATTGATACCGGTACTGCAGGTTTACATGTTGTTTGGGAAGATTACCGTACTTTGGCACCATCTATTTATATAGATATTAGTAAAGATCACGGTGCTACATGGTTACCTAAACCAATAGCTTTAACATCTCCAGGTTTAACAGTCTCCAAGGATCCTAAGTTATTAGTTGATGATAAACAACTATGGTTAGCCTATTTTATGGTGCAGCTAAATGGTCAAAACCCTTCTGGCCAGCGTGTGTATCAAAAGTTTATTAAAGAAGATAATACTTTTAAATTTCCAGATATTAATACTCCATCGCTTACTGCTGAAGAACTTAAGAAACGATTAATTGAGCGAGCCAACAAATTATGGGTTTTACGCGAAGAGCGTAAATGGGATGAGACTTGGGATTATATGGATCCTGTTTATCGCGAGCGTTTTGATAAAGATGAATGGCTAAAACAGCAAGGCAAAATTAACTTCTCTAAAACTGCAGTGGATGAGTCTAGTGTAAAAGTTACTGGGAATATTGGTATTTTAGATGCAAATGTTGATGTAAGTATCCCACAACAGGTTGCCAAAGAAGGCTTACTAGAAAGCGCACCACCAAAGACTCAAAAAGTTGGAATGCGGTGGGGATGGTTCTACAATGATTGGTATTTTATGCCCAAGGTAATCTTTGGTGAGCATATGGAATATTAAAAACATTAAAAGGGGTTGAAACCCCTTTTTTTATTTAGTAAGTATAGTCCTATGATCTTTTTTAGAAAAAAATATATAAGTTTTCTTAAAAATATTAATCAATCAACTCAAGATAATTTTATTAAAAAAGTTTTTTTCCATAGAGATTTCCTTAGGTTTCAAGGTGGTCATCTCAAGGTTTGGAATTATTTTAATCATTTAAAATCCACTCAAGATTATCTACCAGAGATTTACTTTTCTCCCTCCTCAATTCATGATTCTAATAATCCATGGCAATTTACCTCTAAATTAAAAGAGTGGTCACCTGGATTGGCTGATATACTTTTTCTAGCAGGATTAGACTGGCAATCAGTTTTAAATAATAAGCTATACGTAGAAAAAAGAAGCAAAATACCTGTAATTAATTTAATTCAAGGTTTAAGTCATGCAGATCCACAAGATATTAAATATCCTTTTTTAAGTAAAAGGGCGATACGTATCTGTGTAAGTAATCAAGTAGAAAGTGCTATTAGTTCTACAGGTAAAGTGAATGGTCCTATTTTTACAATACCTAATGGGGTTGACCTAGATAATTTACCTATGCCTTTATCAAGTAGTCAAAAAGATATAGAGCTTCTTATTGTTGCCATTAAAAAGCCGCAATTAGGTCATGAGATAGAGAAATACTTAAAAGGAAAGTACAAAGTTGTTTTAACTATTAGCTCCTTATTGCCTAGAAATGATTTTATTAATATCTTGAATAGAGCAAGATTAGTAGTTTGTCTGCCCCATTTTGTTGAAGGGTTTTACTTACCTGCATTGGAAGCGATGGCTTTGGGATGTATTGTTATTTGCCCAGACTGCATAGGTAATCGCTCTTTCTGTTTAGATCAACAAACTTGCTTTTTACCTAAATACGATATTGGATCTATTATTGAGGCTATTGACCAAGTTGGTTTACTAAATAGCCAACAACATAAAGCCTTGTTAGAGAATGCTACTAAACAAGTAAAAATACATAGTCTTGAGCAAGAGCGTGAGCAATTTCTTGCTATAATGAAGAATCTTTCAAATATCTGGTAATTACATGGAACCTATTTCGGCGCAGCGTCAAATTGTTTTGACTGGGCTTCCACGTTCAGGAACTACCCTTACTTGTCATTTGCTTAATAAACTGCCCGATTGTGTGGCGTTACATGAGCCTCTAGTACCTTTAGAATTAACTAGGTACTCTAATCTTGATTTAATAAAAACTCTCTATAATTTTTTTGTTGCGCAGCGTCAACAAATTTTAAGTACAGGTACAGGTGTTAGTAAGAGCTTTGGTGGTGAAGTCCCTGATAACCCTGTTGCTGGTGTAGATCCGAGCACTGGTAAACGTATTAGACTGTTAGATGGGCGATTAGTCTATGTTAAAAAAAAAATAGCCACTGAATTCTACTTAGTTATTAAACAACCCGCATTTTTTACAGCTATTTTGAAAGATTTAGTAACAGCAAATTTATTTAATTGTTTTGCTATAGTCCGTAATCCCTTAGCGGTTTTGTTATCTTGGAATAGTGTAGAAATGCCTGTCTCTCAAGGAAGGGCTCCTGCAGCTGAAGCTTTTGATATTAATCTAAAAGCTAATTTAGATCGAATTTTAGATATTCATGACCGACAAATTTTTTTATTAGACTGGTTTTTTCAACAGTATATAAAATATCTTCCTATGGATCACATACTCTTATATGAGGAAACTATTAAAACGGCAGGGCGATCTTTGGCTGTTATCAATCCTAATGCACAGTATTTAAAAGGGTTTTTAGAATCAAAAAATAACAACAGCTTATATGATACTAAGCTAAAAGTAATTTTATTAGAAAAGCTTCTTAAGCAGCATCAAGGAGCTTTCTGGGCTTTCTATAATAAAGATTATCTATTTAATTTATAATCTAATTTGGATCTCTTACCAAGCGTGCAAAATAATAATCATACTTAGCATCCATACTATTTTGTCCATAGTTAAAACGAACTGTCCAAACGTTATCATTTGAGCCTATATATGGTGTAGATGACCAGTAAATTCCTGCAGGTGTATTAGGAAATACAGTTAAGTTAATTGCTGGGCCGTAACATGCATTTTCAACAATAGATGATAATTCTTTTATATTAGGTAGACGCCAGTTGACAGCACTGGCAAAACCACCGTTATTATTTGTATTTTTTGCAAGCTCAAGCGCCTCTTCCCAAGTATATTGAATATTAACCTCACCATTAACTATGCAACTATTAGTATTAGTTGTCCAAGTTTGTCCTTCAGTACATTTTTTCCAAATCAACTTGGTTTTGAGATCAGTAACAGTGCCATCATTGTTATCTTTAAACTGTGAGCTAGGTGTTGTCTCAATAATTAAACCTATTCGGCAAGGTTGATAATTCGCAAAAACATAACTAGGGATAACTACCATCATGAAGATTAATAATATTTTATTCATTTTAATTACCGTTAATTATGTACTAGGCGAGCCGGGTAATCATATTGCTTTTCCCAAGGGCTGCCACCACCATATTGGAAGCTAATAGCCCAAACATGCTTATTTAAATAGGCATAAGGAACTGAGGTCCAATAGTAATTACTTTGTACGAAAGGGAAGTATCTTGTATCAATTTTTGGTGAAGCCGCGTAGTCTACTAATGAATTCAGCTCTTCACGAGTGGGCAAGCGCCAGTTATTTGCACCACAATAACTACTTTGATTAACTCTAGTTACAAAAGCCTTAGTGTTGCAGTAAGTAGAATTATTACCTATTGAAAAGCCTGAGCAGGTTTGATCATAACGCGATGGATCGTAATCCGTTGCTTTTTCATAACCAGGTAATCCTCCATTGCCTAAACGTGGGTCTGATTCATACCAAACATAACTGTCATCTTTGTCGTGCAAGCCGCTGTCGTCCGTTTTCATTTCCCATATTAAGCCAGTGACATTATCCTTAACACAGCTCCACTGACTGGCAGAACTAGCTAAAGCTACTCCTGTGTTATCTATTTTCGTAAAGCTAAAGCCTGCGTGGCCATCTTCATCATCAGATGTACTAAAATCACGTCCTGAGGTACCATCTTGTCCACTAGGAACTGGGTCACCATTACTGTCACTTAAAAGTTGGCAAATTACATCATTATTACTAATGCCACTATGCCCGCGAGCATAGTCACCACAACTTGTGACACCAGTATCATTAATTTTAGTAATGCTTGCATTGGTAGGAGGTGGTATGACCGGTTTAGGTTTAATAGTAATAATAACTCGATCTGTTGTTTTAGCATTTTTGGGATCAACAGCGCTGAAAGCAAGCTGTATTTGTACAGTTTTATTTGTATTAGGCGCAACAAAAATTGCATTTAACTTATTCGCATTTGAAATATCTATTCCTGGAAGTTTTTTAGCTGGATATATCCATAAGTAAGTAAGACTCTCCCCTTCCGGATCTTTAGCACTAGCATTTAGACTGACAATATCACCTGAGTAAACAGATTGATCTATACCAGCATCAACTATAGGTTTTAGATTTTTAGCTGCATATACTGTAGGTATGAAACTGCAAACTGCCAGTACACTTAGCGCTATAACGCCTTGTTTGAATCTAAAAGTATTCATAATAATTTTATTGTGCGTTTTTCCATGTTTTTATATTTTTGAAGACAGCTGCATTAATCCGCTTACCTCGGTTAGTTTTTGGAAACTTATAAGTATGTACACCAAAAGCCAATACACCTTGACCATCATCATACCAGATAGGTGCTCCACTCATACCAGCAGTAGTGTCATTACTATAGGTTAACCACTCACCTATTTGTTGACTTACTGTGTTAAAGGAAACCCACTGTGTTTGTGATTTTTCACCTGGGTAGCCAGCAATAGTGGCAGGTAAATTTACCGAATTACTAGGTGCCGCAAATCCCAGCCATCCTACGCTATTACCAATCGTGCAATTGAGTTTAATAGCACCATAATCGAAATTAGCTAAGCCTTTCTCTGCCCAACCTGTTGTAGTATAGGTTCGTTTGGCAGTACATTTTCCATAGGGAAACGATGTACCACTAGCACCTGGATAGACAGATATATCTTCTATAGGTGCCCATGCTCCACTACTACCCCCACTGTGTACACAGTGCCCTGCAGTCAACACTGTATCTGCACTAATTAAAGCACCGGAACATAATAAGGTATTAGACGCAATCAAGGTGATAGCGCGGTAGGGATAGGTACTTGGGTTAACTTGTACACGTGTATCTAAACCCCAAATTGCCTCTGGTTCATAGATGCTACTATAGCCGCGCAAACTTTTAAGGTATTCACTTTCAGGAGTAGAAATAGGAAATAAATCAGCTCCTGTGCTAGCTAGCGAGATGCCACTACCATTTACAGAACCTCTTTCAATCAATGTGGCTCCTATAATGGCTGGTGTAGGAATAGATCCGTCACTAGAAACTATATCATGATTACTTGCTAAGGCAATTGAGCTAAAACTAGTGCTAAGAAGAGCGATTAGAGCAGTAGTATGTTTCATAGGTAAACCTGTTTAATGTGGCTTAGGATTGATCATAGGTGATATGTAGAATGAATAAAAGCCTTAGACTCAGGGTTTAATCGGCCAAATTGGGCAGGCTCCCTATAACTAGTGCTAAATTTTTTTCGGCGTATCTCTTGATACTCCGCAGCCATCTCATCCCAAGGGTGTTCCTCCATCACGACATTAGTCGCAACCCCCCCATGAAATTGATGGAAGCTCGCCTCGCCCAATAATAAAATAGGATAAAATTGCGTATTTTCATGGATACGATTGAAAAAATCCAAGTTAACTAACCCCCCACCCTTGCTAGTGAAAGCCTCATCAAATCCACCCAGTTGTAAATAATCCCTTTTTCGCAAACAGAAACAATTGCTTTCCGCAAATTTAGAAAAAAAGCCATTGCTACTGGATAAAGCCGTGCTAGAGACTTTAAACAGTTCATAGCCATTGTTTTTCCAGTTGACCGTGTTCAATAGTTGATCTTCAACTTGTTGGTTATAGCCTTCGGCAATGCTTAGATTTTGCGGTTTACTACCTAGATGCATACTCATCGTGTAGATGAACGGATGATCATGTAATTTGGCGGCTTGCAAGCTTAAGCTCAAGATATTGGGTGATAAAATGCGTGCGCCATCAATACAGCAGATAATTAATTCACCTCTAGCAAGCTTTGCAGCTTGATTGAGTGCTTTACAAGGCGAAACTGAATTGGTCTGTAGGTAGTGATAATGAAAGTTTTCTCCAAAGCTGCGTACAGTTGCAGCTTGCAAAGGTTGGCTAGAGCCATTATCAATAGCTAAGACTTCGTAATCTGTTGCTTTAATATTGTGTTGATAAGCAGTAGACAGTGAGTACAGAGTGCGCTCTGCCTCACGCTGCATATTATAAAAGTTAACGATCACTGAAAGTTTAGGGCGACGTTTGAACAGTCTCATAAAACCCAATCGCGGTAGATATTTTGCAAGCGAGAATAGCAGTCTAAATATTTTTGCTCTGTTATCCCAATCGTAGAGTTGCTGACCCTCTCTGCAGTTGAGCGTAGTTGGCTCTCAAAAAAAGGTTGCTCGACCGAGGTAAACTGTAAGCTTAAGGCTTCACAAGCTTGTTGGAAGTTATTCCGATAAGTATTGGGGTCTACATCGAAACAAAGTAGAGGGAAGGGTGAGAGTTCCCAATGGGCGAGTAGCCGCGCATTATAGCTATACCATAAAGCCATTCCTGCCTCGATGGGAGTGCCATTCCTTCTATTCAGTGATTGAGCAACCGTCAATGGATGGCGGAAGGTGCCAATATAATGAAGCGGATAGCGAGTCTTTAAACCCTCTAACCAAAAATCTAAGTTGATGAGCGTCCGTGGGTCTTTAAATCCCCAAGCTTGTTTATCGCTAGCACTCAGTCCTTGAATAATGCCATCACGTTGGCACTTTTGGGTTGGTGTCCAATGTATGGGTGGTGCAGGTGGATGATCCCAACTACCTTGGTTGGTAGTAAATAAGCTTTCGTTCAACTCCATAATTTGCGGGTTTTCACGATTGCCTTTTAAGTTGTGTGGATTCCATTCATGCACTTGGCCAAGATAAACACCTTGTTGCTGCAGGCTGCCAGCAAGGCAACTGGTTCCACTACGATGCATACCTAAGATTAAAATACAGGGTTTTGCTGAGTTAACTGACATAAATTCTAGTGTTGAGTCCAATGGCTCAGGTCTTTATTAAGATACTGGCTAAGCGAGTAAATTTGTGGAGTGTAAAGATCAATAAGTGCTTGTTTCAATTTGGGTCTCAATTGATAACCTTGCCCCGCAAACACCTTAGAAGATAACAGCATGGTTTCTAGTTGCGTCAGCGTAAAATCATGGATGCCGAGATGGGCGCAGCATGAAGATAACACAAGTTTAGGATTCGATTTAATCAGATCGTAATCCAATAGCAATAGATTTTCTCTAGGATAGATGGAGAGCCATTGCCGAATGGAGGTTTCGTAATCACCACGTAAACGTGAGTTCTTAGAGTAAAAGTGATCTAAGAACCACTGGTCACTGGCTTCCTCTAACTCCATTTGTGCTTTCGTTAAAAACATACAAGCGGCTGACCAAGCCCGTTCGATAGGGTTACGTAAGCTATAAATGAGTTTGAGCTCAGGTAGGTATTGATGAATAACCTGAATAGTAGAAATTGGCAAAATGGCATAAGAGGGGGTTATTTCCCCCTCTAGACAGTCAATACGGTGAAAAAAGTCTAGATAAGCTTGTATTGGAGCTTGGGGGTATTGCTTGTCCCAATAATGTAGCTCTTTGGCTTCAGGCAAGTAAAGTTGAGGATGCTGGCTTAACATCCTATGTAGCCAAGTGGTTCCAGCTTTTTGTGCACCAATGCCAAGGAAAGCCAACATGAAATATTCCTGCGTTAACCCAATAAACTCTATAATATGCAGCATCCTAGCTTGCCAACGGCCTTGATGGCTAGCCTATCAATCTATAAGCGCTGAATTTGGAGATCGTTTTGTTGTGAGTTCTAAGGCTAACCAGCACCATAAGTCACAAGGCTTCACTTTAGTTGAGTTATTAGTGGCTTTATTCGTTTTTTCCTTAATTTCTGCTTTTGCTTATCGAGCTGTGAACACCTTAGTGAAAACAGGGGATGCAATCGAACTGGAAATGGCTGATTTAACCAGTGTACAACGTGCTGTCCAAATTATTGAGCGTGATTTACGCCAAAAATCAGTACAGGTATTAGCGAGTACCGAAAGTGAAAGCGTAAATTTAAAATCGGATAAAACTCAGCTTGAACTCACTTTACTTACTAATTCAGCAGCAAGCCCTCAACAAGCACTAAAGCATATTCGTTATAGCCTCAAAAATGAATCCATTCTAAGAGAGACTTGGTTAAACAACCAAGAAAGCACAGATTCACCTAATGATACTTCAATTTTATTAAAGAAAGTGAAAGCGTTAGAGGTTACTGCTTTGGATTCGTCAGCGACTACAACTACTAATAACTGGCCTGCTTATTTTCAAGTTAAAATAGAGCATGAAGATTTGGGTTTAATTACTAAAATTGTTTATTTTGGTATCAAACAACCTGATATGAATTTCAGCTCATTAAACCCTGATCAAAAGTAGTAGCCTGGGTTATGCAAGGTATTTTCTCTGCCCTTTACTTATTAATTTCTCTATTCTCATTTACTAATCTAAATGCTTAAGCTCGTTTATAAAGCCGCTAAACCTTATCTATACCCCAATCTTGCAAAAAAGATGCTGAGTGGTGTGCCTGTAGAGGATGACTATTACTCAACACAAAACGCAATCATAGACCATGAGTTTAAACCTGGGTGGTATATGCTGGAGTTACAGGTTAAAGGTGTATTTGGTACAGCTAATTTAGATTTGCGGTTTGACACTTCTCATAATATGCCACTAGCGATTCGGCCACAAAAATTAATGAAACGGATTGTGTACTTACCGCGTAGTGCTACTCAAGCCCATCTCAGTTTAAGACTATACGGAGATGGGGTAGTAAAGCTCTTTAGATTAGTACCTATTAAAGAAAGGTTTGCACAAGATCGTATGCTGAAGCGTTTAGTGGTGAGTGCTGCTACTAATAAAGAGGACTTAACTAAAAGGCTGCATGAGCGTGCGCATGCTAAAAAGATTGATTTTAACCAGTTCATTTTTTCTGCTTACAACCGTTTGTTTTATACACACAATGAAACAGACTATCATACTTGGATTGAGGAAATTGAGGTTGAGTTAATTCGTAAGCTTGACTTAGAAGATACTTCTACTCCATGCAACGTAGATGACTATGTATGTGTAGTTGATCCTGATTATACGTTATATAACAGTTCAAAGGATTTACTCATCAGATTTCTAAGTAAACACCCAGATGCGCTTCTTGTTTATCCAGATGAAGACTATTTAGATGAATATGGTAATCGCTCTAAACCTTGGTTCAAGACTGATTGGAATCCTGATTTATTTTTAACCCAAGATTATATTTCAACTTGTTTTATTTGTAGAAAATCTTGGTATGAGGCTAATAAAGAAACGTTTAATAAGTTAGGTAATCAACAAGCTTTAGCAGAGTTATTGCCTAGTTTAGGTTCTCAGCAGATTATTCATCTGCCTTTAGTGCTGGCTTACAAGCATACTGAAACTAACAAAAAAACAACTGAACTAGAGAAGGAACTAGCACTGCTAAGGGCTGAGGTTCTAAAGTCAGCATTACCAAGCGTGAGCAGCTACCGTTGGGAAGATGAAACCTTAATTTTTGACTTTAAGATTCCTGAGCCTCAACCCTTAGTAAGTCTAATTATTCCTACTCGGGATCGCTTAAGTATTCTTCAACCCTGTGTTGAAAGTATTTTAGAAAAAACCACTTATGAAAACTTTGAGATTCTTATTTTGGATAATCAAAGTAAGGAAGCGGAAACGCTAATTTGGTTTGAGCGTATTCAAAATGATCCACGTGTTAAAGTCATCCAGTATGATTATCCCTTTAATTATTCAGCTATCAATAATTTTGGTGTACAACAGGCTAAAGGCTCTATTATTGGTCTGATTAATAATGATGTTGAGATCATTTCTGCGAATTGGCTAACTGAATTGGTCTCACATGCTTGTCGTGCAGAGGTTGGGTGTGTGGGGGCTAAGCTTTACTATTCAAACGGACAGATCCAGCATGCGGGCGTAATTTTGGGGCTAGGGCACGTGGCAGGACATGCCCATCGTTTTGCTGAACGCGATTCAACAGGTTATTTCAATCGTCTTAAAGTGGTACAAAATTATTCGGCCGTGACAGGCGCTTGTTTGCTTGTACGTCGGGAGATCTATGAGCAAGTTGGTGGATTGAATGAGCAAGATCTAGCTGTAGCCTATAATGACGTAGATTTTTGTTTACGTGTACGGGCAGTTGGTTATCGAAATTTGTGGACACCACATGCAGAGTTGTATCATCACGAGTCGGTGAGTCGTGGTGAGGATGATACACCTGAAAAGAAAGCACGTTTTGATAAGGAGGTTGCCTACATGCGTGCTACTTGGGGTACAGAGTTGGATAATGATCCTTACTACAATCTCAATCTATCTAGATTACGCGAAGATTTCTCGTTACGCGAATTTGTCTAATTAATTATTAAATTGCCTATTTTGGAGTTGGATTGAGTGGCTCGTTTCCCAATTGAAAATGGTTATCTGTTTGTTCATATTCCAAAAACAGCAGGGACTAGCTTTCGTGATGCTTTAGAGGAAATTTTTGGAGATGGTTTATATTGTGACTATGGCTCTGATACCACCACCAGTCCTGTAGTAGTTGATTATATTCAAAACCGTCAAGCTTATCCGGAGTTCGGTGCTTTTTTATCAGAGCAGAATAAGCCTATATGCTTATCAGGGCATTACTCTATTAAGAAATATGCGCCTTTTTTCTATATTAGAAATATTATGATGTTTCTACGTAACCCAGTTCAACGGGTTATTTCAAACTACGAGCATATGCGCAGAGTCGAAGGGTTGACAGAGTCCTTAGAGTCTTTTTCCTCTAATCCTGCTAATATGAATACTCAATTTAGAAACATTGGACGGATTCCTTTTAATCTAATTGGCTTTGTAGGTTTGCAGGAATATTATCGAGAATCATTGCAGTTATTAAGTTCTCAAAATGGGTTGCAAATTAGGGAGTCTTTTTTAAATATTAATCAACAACGTGCGACAGCTAAATATAAGTTAGATGATGAGCTAATGGGTTTTGTCAGAGAACATAACCACAAAGATCTAATGCTCTATAAGAAAGTTAAAAAAATGTTTTTGCAGCGCTATGAGTTGTTTTCAGCAGGCAAAGCATATGTACATGGTATTATTACTGAAAGAGCTAAATATAAAATCTCTGGTTGGGCTATTAACCAGAATAGTGAAATACCTATAGACTTAGCTATCTATGTTGATGGTGTTGAACTCGCCCAAGTCACAGCCAATCAATATCGTCATGAATTAGCCGCATTGAATATAGGACGGCATGCCTACATCGGTTTTGATCTAGAGTTTCAAAAACCATTATCTAAGGATAGTGTCGTACAGTGTATAGTTATGGATACTGGACAAGAGTTATTTAATCCTTTTGCTTAACCCTTACATTACTATTTGAATTTAAGAGGCTAGCAGTGAAAATTGCTTTTTTTGCATGCAATCGTAATTCTAAACTCTTTAGAGCAGATCCTTCTTATATTTATCGTTGTGAAAATCTTGGCTTAGAACTTATTAGACAAGGTCATCAAGTTAGCTTTTGTCATATTAATGACTCATTGTCTTTAACTAAATTTGATTTCGTAGTTTTTCATCGGCCTAGAAACTTATGGCGTGTACATTTTTTAGTAAGTCTTTTTCGTTTGCGGGGAACTAAAGTCTGGGCCGATTTTGATGACTTAATCTTCGATACAAGCTTTGCTGAGTTTAGCCCAGGCGTAGTTAATCAAATTAACACTCTAGAAAAAACTAGAAAAACTTATCAAGCTCATGCAAAAGCATTAAGTCTATTTGATGGTTTTACTGTTTCAACAGCTCCATTGAAAGATCATTTGTTGTACTTGCGACTTAATAAGCCCATAGCAGTATTACCTAATGCCCCACACTTTTCATGGGAGCATGAGCTAGCACATTATAAGAGGAAAGAGATAGATTTTTCAGCGCCCGTTTTGACTTACTTACCTGGAACGCGCAGCCACGACCAAGATTTTAAACTTGTTGCAACTTCTTTAGCTGCATTTCTGCGCTTAAATAAACATGTCAGTCTTGAGATCACTGGGCCACTCAGCTTTCAGTTAGCTGAGGATGTATCGATGCAGGTTAGGCATTACGAAAAGGTGGAGTTTTCCAAGTTTCACAAGCGTTTTCAGGCGACATGGGTTAATTTAGCGCCTTTAGAAGATACACCTTTTAATCAATCTAAATCGGCACTCAAAGTGCTCGAAGCTGGTTTTTGGGGTAAACCCACTGTATGTACACCTAGTTCTGATGCTGTAAGGTATAAAGAGGCTGGAGCAATATTTTTAGAGCATCCAGAAGAAATTGTTAATATCCTTAATGGCTTATTAAATCCAAATTATTATGAGTCTAGGGTGAAAAATCTAAGAAAAAGGGTATTGGAAGTTAGTAGTATTCAAGATAATGCCCTTCATTTCATAGATTTGGTATGAGTAAAGACGAGGGGTAAATTTAATTAAACTATTTTTGCTTTTGAAATCTTTAAAATTTTAATATTTTTAACAAATGTATGATTTTAAATAAGCTTAGGGCATTCATTTTTTACAAGCAGGCTAGAAAATTTCGCAGGCAAGGTCAGTATAGTTCTATAGCCCTCAAGCTGTTTCTAAGGGCTTGGCTTCTAAGTAAAAATAAAAATTACTTACTGGGTTATATAAAATATCGACGTGATCTAGGTAGAGTAATAAGCTTTAGTTTGGCTAGAAAAATAATTCAAGCTTGGCCTGGTTTTAACCAAAAAGAGCGTGAATTATTATTTGCTTTTTTATTGGAGGGAGGTTTTCAAGGATTAACTCCTCCTGATTCGGTTTTTATTACTAAGTCTTCTATTCCTGCTGTTTTGGCTTCCAAGGATTTTGAGCATATCTCAAGACAGCAACAATTTTTAGTAAGTATTTATAGCCAGCAAAGTCTTTGGCGAACTGAGTTAACTAAACTGCTGCAATATCATGTACAGAGGCAAGGCATTTGTATTGTTGGTAATTCAGGCAATATGCTCAATACTAATTTAGGTTCAACTATTGATGCGGCTGGTTTTATTGTGCGTTTTAATGCGTTTCAATCGGGTAAGCACTTTACAACAGACCTAGGCCAGCAATGTAATTTGTGGTGTATGACTCCAAGTTTTAAGCCTAATAAGCTGCGTACTGTAGATTGGTTATTGGTAACAGGACCAGAGATCCAGTATCGGCTGGCTGATTGGGGGGCTTTTTATCCTTTCCTTGAGAAGCAAATTCCTATTGTAACTGTGCCTTTAGAGGTATGGCGGCAGTTGGTGACTGAGCTACAAGCCCCACCTAGTGCGGGGATTAGTGTATTAGCGTTTTTTTACTGGCTACTGGGTTCATGGGCTGGGATTTCAGTAGCAGGATTCGGGGCTTTAAGCGAAACCCAAACGACTTATCACTATATGAATCCTAAAAATAAACCATCAGAAAGACACAATTGGGTGGGTGAAGAACGTATAATCAGGCGCTGGTTGAAGGAAGGATTAAGATCCTTACACAGTTAACAGAGGCTTAGCTAGGATGTCACAGCCAGTTCTGGTCTGTTCGAAAAGTATCTATTTACGTTCTGGCTTGCCCGCCTTTTTGGGTGTGCCAGTGGTCTATAGCTCGAAAATTAATAATAAGCAGCAAAAGCAGGCTCAGGCAGTTATTGCGTGGGGGCGCAAACCGAGTGCTACTAAGGCCGAAGAGTTAGCACAAAGTTTAAATTTACCCCTTTGGCGCTTAGAGGACGGTTTTATCCATTCGATGGGGCAGGGAGTCCTTGGAGCTAGTTCATATTCTTTGGTGATTGATAAGAAAGGGATTTACTACGATGCGACACAAGCCTCTGAGTTAGAGGATTTGTTAGAGCATGATCCCAGTCAACAGCTACTGAATAGCGATCTATTGGCAAGAGCGGAGCACTTAATTCAAGCTATTACTAGTCAGCGTATCTCTAAATACAATAATGCATCTTTAGAGCTTGCCTCACTGAACTTACCAGTAGGTAAAAAAGTGCTGGTGGTTGATCAAACGGCTGGTGATATGTCACTTAAGTATGGCTTGGTTCAGGCAACTAGCGCTGAGCAGATGTTAGCTACGGCCTTGGCTGAACATCCTGAGGCACAAATTTTATTAAAATCTCATCCTGATGTACTGGCAGGAAAGAAGCAAGGTTGTTTCCCAAAGGATTGCCAGCATCCACGTGTTCACTGCATTAGTCAGGCTATTAATCCTTTGAGCTTACTAGCTGAGGTCGAGCATGTGTATGTGTTAACTTCACAGCTCGGCTTTGAGGCTTTAATGCTAGGTAAGTCGGTCACTTGTTTTGGGGTGCCGTTTTATGCTGGTTGGGGAATTACCGATGATCGGGCTGATCCTAATTTACCGGTTTTTCAGCGGCGTAAGTGCAAGCGCTCAGTGGTTGAAGTGTTTGCTGCAGCTTATTTGTTGTATTCCCGCTATTTGGATCCAGAGCGTGCTATTCGTTGCGAATTAGAGCGGGTAGTTGAGTATATTGCTCTGCAAAACCACTATTCCTTGCTTAATGCGGGGTCTTTATATGGGTTTGGATTCACCTTTTGGAAACGTAACTACATTAAGCGTTTTTTATATGCACCACAGAATCAACTGCAATTTGTTTGGGAAAAATCGCAAGCTTTAGAGCGTGGTTTTGATAAAAACTCGCGCTTAGTGGTATGGGGGGAGCGGGCTGCCTCAGAGGTTAAAGCACTTTCCTTAGCAACATCGGTTCCAGTTTGGCGGGTCGAAGATGGGTTTATTCGCTCAGTTGGTTTGGGGTCTGACTACACACCACCCTTGTCCTTAGTCATCGACCAGCAGGGTATCTATTATGATCCTAATCAACCCAGTGACTTAGAGAGTTACCTTGAAAATAGCGATTTTCCCCCTAAATTGCTGGAACGAGCGTCCCTTTTACGCAACAGACTGTTGCAAAACCGACTCAGCAAGTACAATCTTGGAGCGGAGTCCGTAGTGGATGCAATTAAGGCAGCTCAAGGTCAGTGTATTATCTTAGTGCCAGGCCAAGTTGAAGATGATGTTTCGATCCGTAAAGGTTGTGTGGATATTGCGGATAATACGGCTTTATTAAAAGCAGTAAGAGCTGCAAAACCTGATGCTTATCTCATTTATAAGCCACATCCTGATGTGGTGAGTGGAAATCGTAAAGGTAAAGTGGAGGCAACTGTTCTTAAGCAATACAGCGACTTAGTACTTGAAGATGCAAGTATTCCTGATTGCTTAGATGCAGTAGACGAAGTGCATACGATGACCTCATTAGTTGGCTTTGAGGGTTTGTTGCGTGGCAAACAAGTGGCTTGTTATGGTTTACCCTTTTATGCTGGTTGGGGCCTCACAACTGATCGACATAGCCTAACCCGACGTACTCGAAAATTAACTATTGATCAACTTGTTGCTGCGACCTTAATTTTGTATCCGCGCTACATCAATTGGCAAACTGGGGCTTTCACCACGCCTGAGTATGTAATTGAACTCTTACACCGCCAATTGCAAGAGCAGGGCGGTCAACAGAAAAATAAAGTGAATTGGTTCTATCGCCAAGCGCGGAAAGTGGTGCATGTTTATCGTGGGGTTTTCAAGTTCAGGTATTAACCCTGTAGAATGCGCCCTTGGCCTATCCTCCTGATTTTTTAGACTGTGACGATTGTGAGTAATAAAAAAACGACTTCTCAAGCCTGCATGCATGAAAAAATAGCGATTGTAGGTGTAGCTTGCCGCTTACCAGGGGGCATTGCATCTTTAGATGACTATTGGCGGGTTTTAAGTCAAGGGCAAGATGTTGTCACAGAAATTAGCAGCGCGCGCTTTGGCACCGAATTCTTCCAACATCCCAATCGTAAAGAAGCAGGTAAAAGCGTTACTTTTTCTGCTGGGGTATTAGAGGATGTAGAGCACTTCGACGCAGCCTTTTTTGGTATATCCCCACGCGAAGCTGAACAAATGGACCCTCAACAGCGCTTGTTGTTGGAGTTAGCTTGGGAGGCTTTAGAAAATGGTGGTCAAGTTCCAGACAAGCTAGCAGGCTCTGATTGTGCCGTCTATGTGGGAATTGCAAGCACTGATTATTTGAATCGGCGTGTTGATGATCCAGCTTCGATGGATGCCTATACGATGACTGGCAATACAGCAAGTATTGCTTCCAATCGGATCTCCTATATTTTGGATTTACACGGCCCTAGTGTCTCGGTAGATACGGCTTGTTCATCATCCTTGGTTGCTGTCCATCAAGCTTGCCAAGCGATCCGTAGCGGCGAAGCCAGTATGGCGATTGCCGGCGGCGTGAATATGCTGCTGCATCCTTTTGCATTTGTAGGCTTCTCACAAGCTTCTATGCTTTCCGCACGTGGGCGCTGCCGGACTTTTGATGCTAGTGGTGATGGCTATGTGCGTGCGGAAGGTGCTGCGGTTTTATTCTTAAAGCCTCTGGCACAAGCTGAGGCGGATGGCGATCCGATTCATGCCATCATTGTTAATTCAGGGATTAATGCGGATGGCAAAACTAATGGCATTACCGTTCCAAGCTATAACCAACAAGGTAAATTACTACGTAAAGTTTATAGTGCCGCTGATGTGGATGTTAATGATCTCGTTTATTTAGAGGCGCATGGCACCGGAACTTCAATTGGTGACCCGATTGAAACACGCGCGATTGGTGAAGTGCTTGGGCAAGCGCGTCATCCAAATAATCCCTTATGGATTGGCTCAGCAAAAAGTAATTTGGGTCATTTAGAAACAGCCTCAGGCATGGCTGGTTTACTTAAAGCCGTGCTGACGCTAGAAAAACAGGCTTTGCCGCCCTCGCTTCATGTTGAAACTTTTAATCCCAAGATTGATTTTGAGCGCTTAAACCTCAAGGTGGTAACTGAGTTTACCCCTTTAAAGGCGACTAAGCGCCGTCAGTTAGTTGGGATTAACTCTTTTGGCTTTGGTGGGGCTAATGCGCATGTGCTGATTGAGTCTTATAATAAGCCTAGCTCAGACTCAAGCCTTGCTAGTACACCGACTCTTTCCCAGCTACCGCCTTTACTCTTATCTGCTCGTGGCGAACCTGCTCTAAAAGCAATGGCGACACAATACGCAGAGTTATTAGCCGATGAATCGCTTTCTTATCAGGATATTGCGTGGAGTTTGGCTAAGCATCGCGCGCATTTACCTCAGGGTTTAGTCGTTATTCCTCCTACTCGTGCTGATGCGATTCAGGCTTTGCAGGAGTATACAGAGGGCAAGACAAATTTAGAGCATCTAGTAGAAGGACGCTTATTAGCCAAGGATACACCACTAGCCTTAGTGTTTTCCGGTAATGGCTCACAATGGCAAGGGATGGGGACTGTATTATTTGAACAAGACGCAGTGTTCCGTGCAGCGCTTGAGGAAATTGAAGAGCTGTTAGCCCCTTACGTGGACTATTCACTGATTGCTGAGTTTAAGGCGAGTCCAGAACAATCACGATTACATCTGACTGAAATTGCTCAACCTTTACTGTTTGCTTTGCAAGTCGGTTTAGTGCGTGTAATCCAAGCTGCAGGGATTAAAATCTATGCGACGATAGGCCATAGCGTGGGTGAAGTAGCTGCCGCTTGGGCAGCGGGAGCTTTGTCTTTAGAGCAAGCGGTGCGTGTGATTTATGAACGTAGTCATGCTCAAGGTAAAACACGCGGTCAAGGTCGGATGGCAGCTGCAAGTTTAGGCTTAACGGCCATGCAGGCAAAGCTCAATGCTTTAAGTCTGCAAGACAAGGTAGAAATTGCGGGTGTAAATAGCTCCAATGCCGTGACCTTATCAGCAAGCTTAGCGGATCTTGAGACACTCAAAGCAGTGTTTGAACAGGATAAAGTTTTCTTCCGTATCCTCGATCTGGATTACGCCTTCCATAGTCATTGGATGGATAGTACGAAAGCGGATTTGTTGACTGCTTTAGACGGTTTGCAACCAGTCAATGTTGAGACAGGGATTCAGTTTGTTTCTACCGTGTACGGGCGCGTGCTGGCTGGTTCTGAACTAACTGCAGACTATTGGTGGCATAATATTCGTCAGCCTGTTGCTTTTGAAGCGGGTATGAATCTCCTGCTTGAAAGTGGTGTCAAAACCTTCCTTGAAATTGGCCCACATCCCATCTTACGTTCCTATATTAAAGAATGTATGTCCGCTAAATCAGTGGAGGGCTTGAGCTTAGGCAGTGATCAGCGCAATGCCGAACAGGCTTTTACGGCTAAGAAAGCAGCTTATAGTGCTTGGTTAGCCGGTTGTGAATTGGATTTAGACAGAGCCTTTCCTCAAGGAGGGGACTTCATTCAATTACCTAATTATCCGTGGCAACGCGAGCGCTATTGGTATCCACTAACCAATGAAGGTCCGAATTTAGTTAATCGTCAGCGTATTCATCCTTTATTGGGTTATCGCCTAAAAGATGCGGAGGCCACTTGGGAGAATCAGCTGGATACCGCAAAGTTACCTTATTTAGCGGATCATATTGTTGATGGTGCAGTAATTGTTCCTGCTGCTGCTTATGTAGAAATGGCTTTAGCAGCCTCTGCACAATGGCAACAACAGACGAGTCATACCCTAGAAAATTTTGAAATTCATGCGCCCATCATGCTGGAAGACAGCATGATTAAGCTAGTGCGCTTGACGTTGCAGACTACTGATGGGAGTTTTACGATTACCAGCCGTGATCGTTTAAGTGATAATCCGTGGACAGTGAATGTTGTCGGGCGTTTAACAGGGCTGGTGTTAAAAGATTCCAATGAAGTTGCCCCGTTAGAGCCTAGTTTAACAGCTCAAACAGCGATTACCGCGCAAGAGCATTATCAGTTAACCGAAGCAGTTGGGTTAACTTATCGGGAGGCTTTCCAAGGTGTTAAGCAGGTTTGGGTTAAGGATCAAACAGCTTTAGCCGAACTACAAGTGCCTGCAAGCCTTGAAGCTACCTTTGCGAAACATTTATTGCATCCTGCTTTATTAGATGCTGGCTTCCAAGTGTTGGTGGATATTTTCCGCCAAGCGATTCAGCAGGGGCAGTTTGCAGCGCTCATTCCGATTCAAATTGCCAAATTGAATTTATTCCAAGCTTCTGCTCGTGTGCAGGCACTGCAAATTAAGCTTAAAAAGCAAAGTCCTCGGTCAGTGCTGGCTGATTTCGTCCTATGGGATGCACAAGGCAAAGTCGTTGCGGAGCTGACTAATTGCCGGTTCCGTGCAGTCCAATTTGCGCGTTCAAAGCAAGCTGAACCTGAACTCTATGCGTTTATTAAAATTCCTAAGCCTTTAGTCACCAGTAACGATTTAACGCCAACTATTAATATTAAGCAGTTAATTCAGGCGGCTGAACAGACTTTAGAGGCTCAAGAAGCTAAGCTGCAACGTCAAAAGCATTTTACGCAGATTGCACCATTATTTGAGGTATTAGCGACAGCCTTTGCTTGGGAAACTTTGCAGCCACTATTTGCCAGTTATTCTGAACCCGTTTCACTACAAACGCTGCAAGTTGACCATGCCATTGTGGCTGAGCAACTCCCTTTGCTCCAACGCTTATTAAGTTTATTAGAAGAGGATGGTTTAGCTGAGCCAACCGCTGCGGGTTGGCAGTTAGCTGAGGAAGCTGATCTTCCTGCTGCACAGGATATTTGGTTAGCCATTTTAGGTGATGCACCTGCACATGTGCCCGAGTTGGTTCTATTAGGGCGTTGTGGTGAGCATTTATTGGACGTTTTGCAAGGTAAAGTCGAGCCAGCAAGTTTATTGCAGCCTGCTAAGAGCAGTAGCTATGAGCATTGGCTAGATAGTTCGCCTAGTTTCCGTGCTAGTAATTTAGCCTTAACAGCGATGTTGAAGCAATTAGCCAGTGACTGGCCAGCCGTACAGCGTTTAAGGGTATTAGAGCTATCGGGGGATCATGCGGCTTTAACGCAGTTAGCTTTGCCAATCTTGCCAAAAGAGCAAGTCGATTATGTATTTACTGACGCTGATGCGAGTAAAGTAGCTCAGGCTAGTGAGGAATTTCGAGGTCTTACTAACTTTACTGCGAGCGTCCTAAGCCCTGAGTTTACTAGTGAGCAAGCAGCGAACTTAGTTCAAAGTGGCAAGTTTGATGTCGTGGTATGTGCTCAAGCTTTGGAGAATTGGGGCGATCTTGATCAGTTTTTGCCACGCTTATCACAGTTAGCTAAGCCTAATGCCTTAGTCTTATTTGCTCAAGCCCAATCCAGTCGTTTCCTCGATCTCACGCAAGGTTTAGAGCCAAACTGGTGGCTACCTATTGCAGACGCAGCGGGTCAGCATTTTGTTGCGCGTTTGCATACCGCTCAAGAGTGGCAAGCGTTATTAGCGAAGCATCGTTTTGATCAGACTCGAATTAGTTTCGAGCCTAGTGATCAGGATGATGAAGCCGGTGCTTTTATTGTCGCTGCTCAACTCAATGCGGAGCTAGCTGCACACAAGCCGCATATTGCTAGCCAAGCATGGTTAATTTTAGCGGATGAGTTAGGTTATTCAGCAGATTTAGCCAGTGCATTGCAAGATACCCTGTTGAGTTATGCTCAGCAGGTGACGGTTCAGACTGAGTTTAGTCTAACAAATCATTTCGACCACATTATTCATTTACAGGGTTTATGCTTCAATGAACCAGTAGATTTACTGGCCTTACAAGAGCAACGTTGTATTAGTAGTTTGGGTTTAGTCCAAACTTTAGATAAAGCAGCAAGTTCTACGCAGTTATGGTTAGTGACAGCGGGTGCAATGGAGGCTACGCAGCCTGCACAAGCACCGCTTTGGGGGTTAGGACGGGTGTTAATGAATGAACATCCTGACCTCAGGGTAAAGCTGATTGATCTACAAAAGAGTCCAAGCCCACTTGAAGCCGCTAAATTACTCATTCAAGAATATCTTTTCCCTGATGCCGAAGATGAAGTGCTAGTTTCAACCACCCAGCGACAAGCTTTACGGTTGCAGCAAACTAATTTATTAGCTGGTAAGCAAACAGCCCCAGCACTGGCCTTAGATTTTACTTCCCCAGGCTTATTAAAGCATTTGTATTGGCGTGCTCTACCGGAACAGGCTTTGCAGGCAGATGAAATTGAGATTCTACCTAAGGCGACTGGTTTAAATTTCCGCGATGTTATGTATGCGATGGGCTTACTTTCGGATGAGGCTGTAGAGAATGGCTTTGCTGGGGCATCTTTGGGAATGGAGCTGGCTGGGGTTGTACAGCGAGTGGGGTCTAGGGTTACGAATTTCAAAGTGGGCGATGCAGTGATTGGGTTTGCGCCCGCTTGTTTTAGTACCCGTGTCATTACCCGTACCACAGCGGTGGCGCATAAGCCTCTGAACTGGACGGATGAAGAGGCTGCGACAGTTCCTACCACTTTCTTCACTGTTTATTACGCGTTACAGCATTTAGCTCAATTAGAGCCGGGTGAACGTATTCTGATTCATGGTGCTTCAGGTGGCGTGGGCTTAGCTGCGATTCAATATGCACGTTATAAAGGTGCTGAGGTATTTGCGACCGCGGGGACGGATGAGAAGCGTGATTTTGTACGCTTGATGGGTGCGGATCATGTCTTAGATTCGCGGAGTCTTAAGTTTGCTGAAGATGTCATGCGTTTGAGTCAAGGGCAAGGCGTGGATGTAGTGCTGAACTCCATTTCAGGCGAGGCTATCAATCGCAACTTGAGTATCTTGCGTCCTTTTGGCCGCTTCCTTGAGTTAGGGAAGCGTGATTTTTATGAGAATAGCAAGATTGGCTTGCGGCCTTTCCGTAATAATATTGCTTATTTTGGGATTGATGCGGATCAGTTACTCATAGAGCGCCCGCAGCTCGCTGGGCGTTTATTCCAAGAGATGATGGGTTTGTTCCAAACAGGTGTACTACGGCCTTTGCCACATCGCGTCTTCGCTGCACAGCGTATTCAAGAAGCCTTCCGCTATATGCAGCAGTCACGGCAAATTGGCAAAGTGATTGTCTCCTTCGAAGGTGAACAACTGCAGCCAAGTTTTCCAGCCCAATCAGAGACAAGTTTGCAGTTAGTAGCAGGGGCTAGTTATCTAATTACCGGTGGTTTAAGTGGCTTTGGCCTCAAAACGGCAGCCTGGTTAGCTGACAAGGGTGCAAAAACGCTGATTCTCCTAAGCCGCAGTGGTCAAACCTCGGTAGAAGATCAAGAGACGCTTGATCAGTTAACAGCTATGGGGATTCAGTGGGTAGCTTATGCCTGTGATGTAACAGATAAGGCCGCTTTAGCAGCTGTTTTCGCTGAGATTCAGGATAAATTGCCACCGCTACGTGGAATTATTCACGCTGCTATGGTTTTAGATGATGTGATCGTGCGTAATATGAGTGCGGATAGTTTCCGTAAAGTCATTGCACCAAAGATGTTGGGTGCATGGAATTTACATGAGCTCACTGAAGACTTGCCGCTGGATTTCTTTGTTATGTATTCCTCGATCACCACTTACTTAGGTAATCCTGGGCAAGCCAATTATGTAGCGGCCAATCTCTTCTTGGAATCTTTAGCTGAATATCGCCGAGCGCAGAGTTTAGCAGCTAGCTTCGCTGCTTGGGGGCCGATTGCCGATGCCGGTTATTTAACCCGTAATGAGACCGTGAAAGATGCTTTGCAAAGTCGTTTAGGGGGCGCTGCAATTACTACTGCTCAAGCCTTAAATGTTTTAGAGCAACTACTACAAAGCCAACAGACCGGTGTTGCTGTTGTGAATTGGGATTGGAGCACTTTACAACGAGTGATGCCGAATGCACGGGCAGCGAAGTTTAGTGAGTTACAACGCTTGGTGGCGACTAATGAGGAAGGCGAGCAAGCCAAAGATATTCATGAGTTGGTTGCAGGCTTAAGCCCTGAGGCGACTCATCAAGTAGTCACGGATATGTTGCTTGCAGAGGTTGGGCATATTCTACGTCTACCGGCTGATAAGTTGTCAGCAGATAAGTCGGTTTTTGAGTTAGGCATGGATTCCTTAATGGGGATGGAATTAGTACTCGCGATTGAGGAGCGTTTTAAAGTACGCTTACCCGTAATGGCTCTCACTGAGGGTGCCACGGTGAGCCGGATTGCTGAAAAAATCGTTGCTCACTTACATCCTCAGGAGTCGGTAGCTGCACCGACCGAGCAAGAGCTAAAACAACAATCGATTGCAGCGGTTGTAAAAAAACATGGCTCGGACATGACAGATGCTGAGCTAGCACAATTAGCTGCCAAGTTATCGGCAGAAGAGGCGAGGAATTAAGCCATGACAGGTCGGAATTTATTTGGTCTGAGCGATCAGATTAAAGAACGGCTAGCCAATGAAATGCTAGAGCGTCATCGAAAGAAACTCGATAAGATTGCTCAAGAAGGCTACCCGAACAAAAAGAAATTATTCCGCCGCGATGAAATTCCTGAGGCTTTCTATCGCTTCGATCAAATGCCCGGCTACCAGCAAATTCGTGTGATTGAGCAAGGTGGCAAACAACTGGGTATTGATAGTCCGTTCTTTAAAACCCATGATCAAGTAGCACGGTCAACCACCTTTATTGAAGGCAAAGAGTATATCAACTTTGCCAGTTATAATTACTTGGATCTCTGTGGACATCCCGTCGTCAATCAAGCAGCAATGGATGCTATTCAGCGTTATGGAACATCCGCATCTGCTAGTCGGATGGTGTCTGGCGAGCGTGCTGTACAGCAAGAGCTAGAGCAAGGTTTAGCCAATTTATATGAAGTCGATGATTGCGTGGTTTTCGTCAGCGGCCACGCCACCAATGTGACGACTATTGGTTATCTGTTTGGGCCACGTGATCTGATTCTGCATGACTCACTGATTCATAATAGTGCTGTGCAAGGGGCACAGTTGTCTGGTGCTAAACGTATTCCGTTTCCACACAATGACTGGCAAGCGGTTGATGATATTCTTAGTCAGCAGCGTAAAGATTTTGAGCGCGTCCTGATTGTGGTGGAAGGCATCTACAGTATGGATGGCGACTTCCCTGATTTGCCGCGCTTTATTGAGATTAAACGTCGTCATAAAGCCTTTTTAATGGTCGATGAAGCTCATTCCTTAGGTATTATGGGAACAACAGGGCGCGGTATTCGCGAGCATTTTGGTGTAGCAGGCAAAGAGGTTGACATCTGGATGGGGACACTCAGTAAAACCCTATCTGGCTGTGGTGGTTATATTGCCGGTGAAAAAGCCTTAGTTCATCATTTACGAATTTCTGCGCCCGGTTTCTTATATAGCGTTGGCATGTCGCCACCCTTAGCTGCCGCTTCAGCTGCATCCCTTAAGGTGATGTTGGCCGAGCCAGAACGGGTACATCAATTGCAAGCGAATGGGCGCTTATTCTTAGATTTGTGTAAAAAACATCAAATTGATACCGGCTATAGTGCAGGTCTAGCAGTGGTACCAGCGATTTTAGGTAGTTCCGCACGGGCTGGCTTAGTCGCAAACCGAATGTTTGATCGTGGCATTAATGTGCAACCGATTTTCTACCCAGCAGTTGAAGAAGGGATGGCTCGTCTGCGTTTCTTTATTAGTACCAGTCATACTGCAGAGCAAATTCAATACACCGTTGAAACCTTGGCTGAAGTGATGGCTAAAAAATAGTGAGTCTACGCCGCCGAGTGGTTTTGTGTACTTATCCGAGTGTTTACTCGGAAGTCGTGTTACACGAACTCTTAAAGTCGCCCGCTATTGAGCTAGTGGGGGTATTCAGTTCTACCCGAGTGTTAAATAAGTCTGATCCAAGGCTGCGCGCCAGTATTCGACAGATACAACTCTCTGGTATTCGATATGCGACTTATTTGTTTGTAATCACTGGCTTATATACGGGATTGCGTTGGCTGTTCCGTAAACCAAGCTTCAAACAGCAGTTGGTGGCAAAGAAGATTGCTCGTTTAGAAACTGACGACATTAACTCAGCCGAGAGTCTTGATTTCCTAAATAATCTGCAGCCTGATGTTTTGTTATCAGCACATTTTAATCAACTGCTTAAGCCAGAAGTACTAGCACTACCGAATCTAGCATGTGTAAATATTCACCCTTCCTTACTACCGGCGTTTAAAGGCGTAGATCCGGCTTTTTATGCGTTGCTTAGGCAAGCGCGTGAAACAGGGGCGACGGTACATCTACAAAATGAGCAATTTGATCAGGGCGCTATTTTAGAGCAGAGTAAGTTAAGTATTCGCCCAACCGATACGCTGTTTAGCCTAAATTTAAAGTTATTTAAACTCGGTGCTTTAGCTGCGGTGAGGCAAATTACTATTTTAACCGCTGATACAATAGGAGTACCACAAACCTCGCAGGGACGCTATGATTCTTGGCCCAACCCTTTAGACACGAAGCAGTTTCGCCAGCAGCGTCGCTATTTTCGTTGGCGCGAATACTTAGCTTTTATTCGTTACAGCCAAACCAGCGCTAGCTAATAAATCAAGCCCTAATTGCTCAATCGATAGCTCTTTTTTAATGGGGGGGGTAGGAGTAATTTTATTATTCCAAATTAAATAATCACTGCGACCATCTTGCCAATTAAGTTCTTGATAAACTGTTGGCATACTCGGAATATGATCCCCATACCAACATAACCAAGTAGTTTCCGCCCTAGCTTTAAGCGTGTTAGTTAAACTCAACAGCATACGATCTGCATTTTTAAGGTGCTTCAAATAAACTGTTAAATCATGAGATTGCTTGGGTGGCTCACTGCAATACAAATCTTTCACATCAGTTGTCGTATATTTTTCTAGATGTAAAGGCCCATGATTTTCCATAGTAATAGCAAAAATAAATAAAGGTTGTTTGTCAGCTTGCTGTTTAAGTAGGTTTTGGATTTTTTCAGCAACAGCTTGATCACTAATATAAGGTCCTGCTGTTTGGTTGCTATCAAACCCAGTGATGTCAATAAATTCATCAAAACCCATGAAAGGAAAAACTTTGTCCCGTTTAAAAAATGCGGCATGATTAGGATGAATACAAATGCAACGATACCCTAAGCTTTTGAGATAGCTTGCTAGACTTGGAGACGGTGAGTTTTGTAGGAATTGATAAGGGTTAAATTGGTAGTAGCTAAGGTTCTGATTATGAATGCCACTCAAAAAAGCATATTCAGAACGTAAGGTGTTCGCTCCCCAAGCAGGTACTTGCAATTTGCCATTTTGTGTTGAAGTCGATCTGAGCTGATCGAAAAAACTAAGCACCTCTGGCCTAATACTTTGGCTCAACTGGCGAGGATCAAAAAAGGATTCACTTTGAATAACAACAAGATTAGGCCATTCAGCAGGTGATTGAGGTGGTTGTTTGTACGGTGATTGTTTCTCTAGAAAATTTTTAAAATGATCCAAATTAATTTTCTGTGAGGCTTGGATGAAGTAAATAACTAAGCTATTAAAAAAACCAAATGCCTTCATATCTTTAGCGGGGTGAAAATTCAAATTTAAGTTTTTAGCTATCTTTATGATTAAGCACGTTAAAATTAAAATGATTCCAAACATTATGCAGCTAGTTATTAAGTTAGATACTGTTAAAGTAGGTTCGAAAATTATATCTAGGTATAAGAAGATTAAGCCGATAGTGATTGCTGTCAGAGTAATAGGGAGGTTTAAAAAAGGAAGAAATAACCTAGGATGAGTAAATACTTGCAAATACAGATAAATATCTGAAAATACTAAAGGCTCATTTAAAGCTTTGAATTTGGCTTGATTGACTACTAAAAAAATTGCAAAAAAAGCTAGAGTAATGATGCAAGCTAAAAAGGGTCGATAGGTCACCAGTAAAGCGCTAGTAAAGATTAAGGTGACTAAACTAGTTTGCAGAAGCAAAATATTCAGTGGTCTATTTTTAGGGCGTAATTCTTTTGCAATGAAATAGATTTGAGCTTGTTGTACTAACACCCAAGTTAGCACATAGGCTAGCAAAAGACTTAGCATAGGAATTAGTGAGCTTTTCGAGGTGAACCTGGGCGATTATACCCAAATAAGCCTAAAAAATAAGAAGCTAGTGGGAATGGTAGCACTGAGACAAACCACATCCCCCAAGTCAGAGGAAAGGGGAAGGCAATGACGGCTTGGTTGCGTGCTAAACCTTTGGCAATAATCGGTGCGGCTTGTTCTGCAGAAATCATAGTGGGGCGCGTGCCTGGGAATTGATCACTTAGATCAGTTTTCACGAAGCCTGGACAGATGACATTGACTTTGACACCTTCCGGAGCTAACCAACCACGCAGCGCTTCCCCCCAAGCTTTAATGGCTGCTTTACTCGCACAGTAAGATGGCGTAATTGGCATCCCGCGCCAAGCTGCTAAAGAACTAATCATTGCAAGCTGGCCCTTTTTACGGTTACGCATACGTTCAATCAAGGGGTGTAAAGTGTAAATGACCCCATATAAATTGGTATCTAAAACCTGCGTAATCGCGGCTAGGTCTTCACCAGAACCTTGTTTACTCAGCATATTTGTCACGCCGGCATTGGCAATGGCTAAATCAATTGGATATTGCTGATCAAACTCGTCTAACCAGTGTTTAAGGGCTACTTGGTCAGTGACGTTGATAGATGCTGTGGTAACTTGAGCGCCTAAATTTTTACAGGTTGCACTAATCTGCTCTAAACGGCCTGAGTCTCTGCCAATTAAAGCCAAATGCACATCAGGTGCTGCATAATATTGGGCAAGGGCAGCGCCTAAACCATTACTCGCACCTGTAATCAGAATCGTACGAACCATATACGCTTAACGCTCTTTATATAAATAACTAGCTTCAGGTAGTTTGCCACCGTAGATAATTTTGGCAGGTGCAGGCGATAAATTGGGTATAGGAGTAAGGCTAGGAATAGATTTATTAACTTGAGGTGTAATTTGCATGGCCGCTAAGCTGCCAGCTATGGCGAGCTTAATGCCTTTGCGGGAATAAAAGTCCCCGTTAATTTGTGTTTCTTGAATAACTCGTTGGCGGAATTGACTAAAGAGTTGAGGATCAGCCGCTTGACCCTCAGTCCAGAAGCGATCCAAACCATTTTGGAAGGTTAAACCGGGAATATCAAATAGCGCTGTACCCAAAGCAATCGTAGGTGAGCCGTGATGTAAGGCCGAAGTACCTGTAGTGCTATTCACTAGAACCGTGCCTTTAGTATGCTGAAGCAAAGTCGGTAAATGCCCTGTTTCTAAGAACAAAACACGGTGGCTAATTCCTAAGGTCTGAGCAACTTGTTCAACTTTTTTACAGTGCTTGAGGAGTCCAGTGTCTAATGGGTGATTTTTAATGACTAGAATGCTTTCAGTGGGCGCGTTTTTAGCAAAGGATGCCATCACCGTCACGATGACTTGCTGCACGCTTGTAAAAGAGGAGTGCACACGAATTTGTGCATCAGAGTCTAATTGCAAGGGCAACAAATAATAGGCCTGATTCGACTTGATCAGCTGTTGAATTTTTCTGTGTTCCCAACGCTCACGCCAAAGTTTATTACTGGGTATACGTTGTGCCCAACCTAAGTATTCGCGATAGGCCTTGAAGGGACGATGCGTTTGGTAATGAGGGTAAGCGGGGCTTAAAGCTGCAGTAGTTAGACGATAACAGATATCATGCCAAGCACGCGGTAGAAAATTTTTACCAATTTTACTTGTTGGCTTCAAAGTTTCATGCGCTTCACTTAGCCAAAACTCTGGATTTTTATTGAGCAATTGTGAATGCCCGTTAACGCCATTTTGCTCTAAAGTAATCCAATCAGGGCGGAAGTAGCCTTCCTCATACACATGAATTTTTAACCCCAAACGTCGAAGCAAGGGCAAAGCATGTAAGTGGACAGGGCGAGTGTCACCGAAGAGAACAACATCAGTAAAGCGATAGTCTTGATATTTTTTTTCTAACCAAACGGGTAGTTGATCTAAAGCAGCAGTGAAGCGCCAGTTGTTCTTAGTTTGACTAAACCAGCTGTCACCCCCACAAAAATTGACCCGAAATACTTCGTATCCATTTTCTTGAATCGCTTCCCCTAGTTTGCGAAAAAAAGGAGTAGCGACACCCTGTAAGAAAAGAAATTTTCTGGATGTCATTATCTAATTTCGGGCGTCAATAATTATTTTAGGTAATGGAAGTATAGGTTATAGCCGCATTAAATATCAACTTTTGTAGCTATTTAACAACAGAAGCTTAGTCAGGCTGTTAGGAGTTTTGCTGGAGAGATAGCCAATTTAGTCTGTTTGTGGAGGATTTCCAACAGGATAATCGCTCGCTCTTCACCGTCATAGTTCATGAAAATGCCATTCAGCCCCTGAAATGGTCCTTCTGTCAAAGTGACCAGATCACCTTGGTGAAATCGATCTAAATCAATGGCGCGTTCACCTAAAGCTAACTCTTGGTTTTTTAAATTAAAAATCAATTCGTGAGGCACTAAGGCTGGCTGTACACCAAAGCGTACAAATTGGTGCACACCCTTGGTAGAACGGATGGGTGCCCAGTTATCAGTCAGCTCATTTAAAGCGATAAATAAATAGCGCGGAAATAATGATTCAGTTTTTGTAATCATCTTGCCACGTTGTTTGCGTAGACGTTGCGCTAAGGGGCGATAGACTTCGTAGCCTTGCTTGCCTAATTCAACTTCTGCTAGTTCATCTTTAAAGGGTTTACTTGTCAAAAGATACCATTGACGCTTAGGGGCGCTAGTGAGAGACATATTCAAAGCTTACCGGGAGATTAATTGTTTTTAGGTTAGGTCGATAAAACAGCTTAGTCAATTGCTTTTTTTTGTAATTAAGTTACAAAGGGCAACCATAAATCTGTGCTTAGTATTAGACCTATAACTTTAGTAAGTATTGTTTAACATCGGTGATCGAACAGGAGTGACAAGCTAAATGGACTCAACCATTTTGCTCGCAGCAGAAGGGCTATCGCGTTATTACAGTGAGCACTGTGCCGTGGATAGTCTAAATTTACACCTACAAAAAGGTGAAGTGCTTGGATTACTCGGGCCAAATGGCGCTGGCAAATCGACCACTATGCAAATGCTCACGGGTAATCTCGCGCCCACTACGGGTTCAATTCAAATTAATGGGATTGATCTTCTAGACGAGCCGCGCAGCGCAAAACGGCATCTGGGTTATTTGCCTGAGCAACCACCCGTTTATCGTGATCTCACAGTAAATGAATACTTGGATTATTGTGCAAAACTACATGGTATGCGTGGTGCTGAGCGTACTCAGGCCATCGGTTTAGCCTGTGAGCGCTGTAGCTTAACTGAAGTCCAGAGCCGCCTTATTGCTAACCTCTCGAAAGGCTATAAGCAGCGCGTGGGTATTGCCCAAGCGATCTTGCACAATCCAGCTGTGGTGATCTTAGATGAGCCTACGGTGGGACTAGATCCGCTACAAATTCGTGAAATTCGCAAGCTAATTCGTGAGTTAGGTCAGGAGCACAGTGTGATTCTGTCTACACATATTTTACCTGAGGTGCAAGCCGTTTGTGATCGTGTGCAGATTTTGAATCGAGGGCGCACCGTCTTTAATGATTCACTAGCAGGGGTAGATTCTTTGGAGAAGATTTTCTTTGAATTAGTCTACCAAGAAGACCCCGCCTTGGCGGACTCTGAATCGGAGAACCCTGCATGAAGATGATTTGGACTATTGCGACTACTGAGTTTCGCCGCATGTTCAACTCGCCTCTGGCTTGGAGCATTTTAGCGGTTGTACAGTTTATTTTGGCTTGGGTGTTTTTATTGGGGCTAAATGAATATGTTACTCAAATCCAACCTGCAATGGCAGGGCGCGAGAATGCGCCGGGCTTGAGTGATTTAGTGGTGTCAGCTCTGTATTTGTGGGCAGGTGTGATTATGCTGGCGGTCATGCCGATCTTAACCATGCGTTTATTTGCCGAAGAGCGCATGAATCAGACTTTGCCCTTGCTTACAACTGCACCTATCTCGATTAGCCAAATTGTTTTAGGCAAATATCTAGGTTTGTTGCTGCTGATTATTACCATGATTGCCATGCTTAGCTTGATGCCAGCCTCGCTTTCTTTAGGCACTGATTTAGATTGGGGTAAGTTGGCGGCAGCGATTTTAGGTTTGTTTCTACTCTTAGCTTCCTTTGCCGCTGCAGGTTTGTTTCTCTCTGCTTTAACTCGTCAGCCGATTATTGCTGCCGTGAGTACCTTTGGCTTGCTACTGTTTTTGATGGTTTTGTATATCTCTGGTAATTCCCAAGGTTCGGGCAGCCAGTTGTTTATTTATTTATCACACTTTGGACATTTTTTGTCCTTTTTAGAGGGGCTATTTGATAGCAGTGACTTAGTATATTACCTCTTGTTTATAGCCAGCTTTTTGCTTTTGACGATTCGTAAATTAGACAACGAGCGCTTGCAGCGATAATTGACATGAAAATGACTAAAGGGATGCACCGCTCGATTGGTGTACAAAATGGGATTTTTTATTTACTGTTTTTTGCAGTTATTGGTTTGTTAGGGTTTTTGAGTCGTGAATTCCACTTTCAATCGGATTGGACGTATGGAAGTCGAAATAGCCTGACAGCAGCTACTCGTGCGCTCTTGGAGAAAAATGACCAGCCTTTAAAGTTTGTAGCTTATGTCCCAGAAGATGCTGCTTTACAGGAGCAACTGCGTAAATTGGTGGCTAAATATCAACGGGTTAAGCCGGAGATTAAATTAGAGTTTGTGAATCCTGACTTAGATCCAGTACGTGCTAAGCAAGATGGGATTCAGTATGCGGGGCAAATGGCGATTCATTTGGGTGAGCGCAGTGAGGTCGTGGAGCAAACGACCGAGCCAGTCATTGCCAATGCGATTCAGCGCATGAGTCGTGGGGCTGAGCGTCTAGTAGTGTTTTTGGAGGGGCATGAAGAGCGTAATCCCTTATCCGATAATTCTAATGGACTGACGCAATTCTTAAGTACTTTAGAGCGTAGTGGTTTTAAGGTGCAACCACATAATATCGTCCGCACTCAATCGATTCCACAAAATGCCCGCTTTTTAGTAATTGCTTCGCCACAAAAGGACTTGTTGCCGGGCGAAGTGGAGGTGATTAAAAAATATGTTGAGCAAGGTGGTAATTTACTCTGGCTACAAGATCCAGGCGGTTTACATGGCTTAAAACCTTTAGCCGATCTATTAGGTTTAAAAATTAGTGAGGGCACTGTTTTAGATGCGAATGAGCAGCTACATGCCGTCCTTGGGGTCACTCACCCTGCTATGGTGCCAGTGGTAGATTATGGGCGCTCCCCGATTGCAGAAAAATTTACGGGTTCACAGAGCTTATTTCCCTTTGCGACGATGGTTGAGCGTAATCCAGTTGAGGATAAAAATGCTCTGGTTTGGGATGCACAAGAGCTATTAACCACTTTGCCGAATAGCTGGTTAGAAACAGGTAAAGTTGATGGTGCAGTCACTTATGAGGAAGAAAAAGGGGATGTCTTAGGGCCGATTTCGATTGGCTTCACCTTGACACGTTTATTAGAGCAGCCTGAAGGCACGGCAACTACTACGGCAGCAACGAATCTGCAGAAAGAGCGTCAACAACGGGTAGTAGTGATTGGCGACAGTGATTTCTTAATCAATAGTTTTATTGGACAAGGGATCAATTTGGATCTGGCGACTAATATTTTTAACTGGCTGAGCGCTGATGATAACTTGCTGAATATTCAGGTAAATAATGCACCTGATACCAACTTTGCAATGGGCGAAACAGCTAGTTTTGTGTTAGCTAGTTTTTTCCTAATCGTACTGCCTTTGAGCTTAATTGCTTTAGGTTCCTTGATTTGGTTTAGACGACGGAGGCGCTAAGGATGACTAGCGTGTCGATGCGCCGTTTGGCTGTAAATATCCTGCTGCTATGGTTAGTGGCAGGCTTAGCGGGTTTAGTTTGGTGGCAACTACAGCAAAAAGAGCAGATAGCACAAAGTACACGTCTATTACCACTGAGTTTGGCAGAAGTGAATTCGGTGGTAGTGGAGCGTAAACAAGCGGGTTTCGAGACTAAGCTAGAACTCAAACGCACGGGTGAGCAATGGCAAGTATTACAACCGCAGAAAATTGCAGCGAATCCGGTCAAAGTGCGGCAGCTATTTACCTTGCTTGATGAAAAGGTTGAGTCTAGCTATGACAGCGCAGGCAAGGATTTAGCAGCTTATGGCTTAGAGCCAGCTGAGCTGACTGTCAGTATTAATGGATATAAGTTGGTCTTGGGTAATACTAATCCTGTTTCCAATAATCGCTATATTCTCAATGCGGGGAAAATCCAGTTAGTCAATGAAGCCGTTTATAGCCTACTGCAAGAAAATTGGGCTAACTTTGTGGCTCTTAAATTAGTGCCTGAGTCTTTTAATTTAACTGCAGTGCAACTACCTGAAAGTTTTGCTGCGTTACCACAACTAGTAAGTAATTGGAAAAATGCGGAAGCGATCCGTGTTGAGGCGTTTGATCCACAAAAGCTGACTCCCGAAATGCAAAGCCTGGTTTTGAAGGGTGCAACTGAAACCAGAAAATTAACGATTGTGAATTTAAAGGATGAGATCGTCTTAGCTGATCTTGCTAAACAGTTGGCTTATGTCCTCCCTATTTCAGAGGCTGCGCAATTATTTCCAGCGAAAACAGGTTTAGAGCCTGCGCCTAAATAGCCCTGCAGTGCTAAGGCTTGGATTGTAACTGCTATTAATAATCCGTAAGATTCGGGGAGAATCTGCACCATACCCAGTTTAACAACAGTGATGGGTATATTGAGCTAGTTACTGTGTTTTCCAAGCAAAAGCTTGCACTTTTGACACGATGCATTGATTTGGCCAGTCCTACTCGGTTGTACTAGCTGAGTTACCACAGCTGCAATAATAAGGTAGTCCACATGAAAATCACTAAAGGTCTAGATATACCTATTGCTGGGAAACCAGAGCAAAAAATCTATGATCATCCTAAACCGACTACGCTTGCCGTCTTAGGGCGTGATTTCCATGAGTTGAAACCCGCTTTACAAGTGAAGGAAGGCGATTTTGTCAAAGTAGGGCAAATGCTATTTTCACATCGTAAGCACGAGGGAATTTATTTTACAGCCCCTTGTGCAGGGACGGTTAAAACCATCAACCGTGGCGAAAAGCGTGTGTTGATTTCAGTAGTTCTGCAAGCTGCAGCTGAGGAAGAGTTCATTGATTTTGGTGCTCATCGTCCAGAAGAACTAGCTCAGTTAGATGAAACGACTATTCGTCAAAAACTGCAGGATTCAGGACAATGGGTGAGTTTCCGTACCCGCCCATATAGCCATATCCCAGCGGCTGATGCTAAAGCCACAGCTATTTTTGTGACCGCAATGGACACTCGCCCATTAGCGGCTGATCCTACAGTTGTAATAGCTGAATATGCTGAAGCTTTTCAACACGGCTTGACCGTATTAGCACGATTAGCACCGATTATTTATGTCTGTCATGCAACGGGCGTTGAGCCACCGAAAGTACCTAACTCTAATGTCTTGTATAAAGCCTTTTCGGGGGTGCACCCTGCTGGTTTACCCGGTACGCATATTCATTTCCTTGAGCCTGCTAGCGAACATCGATCAGTTTGGCATCTGAACTATCAAGATGTGATTGCCATTGGTAAGTTATTTACAACTGGTAAGTTATTTGTGGAGCGGGTGATTGCGCTAGCAGGGCCTGCAGTTAAGCAGCCACGGCTAATTCGCACTCGCTTGGGCGCAAATACCGATAGTCTTGTCAGTGATGAGTTAAAACCTGGTCGTTACCGCGTCATCTCTGGATCGGTACTGGGTGGGCATACTGCAAAAGATACGGGCGCTTATTTAGGGCGTTATGACTTACAAGTTTCGGTAATTTCTGAAGAACAAGAGCGCGTGTTTTTGCACTGGCTGAATCCGTGGTTAGCGCAATATTCCATGATGCGTGTCTTCCTAAAACCAGGTTTAGATAAGCTCAAATTTTCCATGACGAGTACCCAAAACGGTAGCCATCGGGCGATGGTGCCTTTAGGTAATTATGAACAGGTGATGCCACTCGATATTCTAGCCACTCAATTACTGCGGTCTTTATTGATTCGCGATACGGTAATGGCTCAACAATTGGGCGCTTTGGAATTGGATGAAGAGGATTTGGCGCTGTGTACTTTTGTTTGTCATAGCAAATACGAATATGGCTCTGCCTTACGCAATTGCTTACGCATGTTGGAAAGAGGGGAATAGGCGATGATAAAAACTTTACGTAAGTGGTTAGATCAACGTGAACCCGATTTTCTGCCGGGAGGCAAGTACGCAAAATATTTCAGTTTGTATGAGATGGTGGACACACTGTTATACAGCCCACCGAATCGAACGACTAGCTCACCGCATGTGCGTGATGCTTTAGATTTAAAGCGCGTGATGGGTTATGTGTGGTTAGCGACTTTCCCTGTGATGTTTATGGCCTGTTATAACACAGGTTTGCAGGCAAATTTAGCCCTACAGTCGCTAGGCTTAGAACAGGCTGCTGGCTGGCGTGGCTCGATTCAAAGCTTATTTGGTTTTGATCCCAATAGCTTTGTGGATAATTTCTTTCACGGCCTGTTGTACTTCGTACCGATTTATATGACCACCTTTATTGTCGGTGGGATTGCTGAAGTGATCTTTGCCATGGTACGTGGCCATGAAGTAAATGAAGGCTTTTTTGTAACTTCCATTCTTTACACGCTAACACTTCCGCCCGGAACACCGTTATGGATGGTAGCTTTAGGTATCTTGTTTGGGATTGTGATTGGTAAGGAAGTCTTTGGTGGTACAGGGAAAAACTTTATTAATCCAGCCCTCGCTGGGCGCGCCTTCCTGTTTTTTGCTTATCCTGCGTATATGTCAGGTGATACCGTTTGGGTCGCTGTGGATGGTTATTCGGGAGCAACTGCTTTAGCCACAGGTGCAGCCAGTGGCATGGCAGGGATTTATGCAAGTGGCTTGACTTGGTGGGATGCCTTTATTGGTTTAGAACCCGGTTCTTTAGGTGAAACTTCTGCCTTAGCGATTTTTATTGGTGGTGCTTTCCTACTATATACCGGCATTGCCAGTTGGCGCATTGTCTCTGGTGTGATGTTTGGGATGATTATGACGACTATTCTCCTGAATACGATTGGCAGTGAGACGAATCCCATGTTCGCCATGCCTTGGTGGTGGCATTTAGTCTTAGGTGGTTTTGCTTTCGGTATGATGTTTATGGCAACTGATCCTGTTACTGCTGCGCATACCAATGCAGGGCGCTGGTGGTTTGGGGTGTTGATTGGCTTTATGGTGATTCTGATTCGGGTCGTTAATCCCGCTTTCCCCGAAGGCATGATGTTAGCCATTCTGTTTGCCAATATGATTGCCCCACTGATGGATTATGTGGTGATGAAAGTGAATATCCAACGCCGCCTCAAACGGCAAAAAGCAGCAACAGGGGAGGTAAAGGCATGAGTGTCATTAGTGATGTGTTAGCTTTGCCCAATGACAGTCGGAAGAAGACTTATATTGTTGCTTTTGTTTTGTGTTTAATCTGCTCAATTGCTGTATCAACAGCTGCTGTGATGCTCAAACCAGTACAAGATAAAAATAAACAGTTTGATAAGCAGCGCAATATTGTTGCTATTGCGGGTCTTGCTCAAAATGGCGTTTCGGTGAGTGAAGCCTTCAAACAAGTTGAAGCAAAAGTGGTTGATCTACAAACTGGCGATTATGTGGAGGGGATTGATCCTAAAACTTTCGATGCCCGTGCAGCTGCAGTCGATCCTAAGCAGAATGTGGTTTTGACTAAAGAGCAAGATATTGCCTCAATCAAACGCCGTGCTAAATACGCTACGGTTTATCTAATTAAAGATCAGCAAGGCAAACTTCAGAAGGTCATTCTACCGATTTCAGGTTATGGTTTATGGTCGACACTGCATGGTTTTTTAGCCTTACAAGGTGATGCCAATACTGTAGTGGGTTTGGGTTTTTATGAGCATGCCGAAACACCCGGTTTAGGTGGTGAGGTCGATAATCCTAATTGGAAAGTACAATGGGTTGGTAAAAAGATCTTTGATGAGCAAGGTAATATTGCGCTTCGAGTGACAAAAAGCCCTGTGGCTGATAGCGATCCACGTGCAGTGTATGAGATTGATGCTTTGTCAGGGGCTACTCTCACCAGTAATGGGGTGAATAATGCAGTCCATTTTTGGTTAGGTGCTGATGGTTTTGGCCCCTATCTACAAAAAATACGTCAAGGAGGTGGAGCATGAATACCGAAACTCGTAAGGTTCTGCTAGGACCTTTATTTGACAATAATCCGATTACTTTACAGATTTTAGGCATTTGTTCGGCGCTAGCAGTGACTAGCTCGATGAATACCGCACTCTTAATGTCACTCAGTCTGACTTTAGTGACCGCTTTCTCAAATATGTTTATTAGTACAGTGCGCAATCACACCCCAAGCAGTATTCGCATTATTGTGCAAATGACGATTATTGCGTCTTTAGTCATTGTGGTGGATCAGCTCTTGCGGGCTTATGCCTTTGATACCTCTAAACGCTTATCTGTGTTCGTTGGTTTGATTATCACCAACTGTATTGTTATGGGACGCGCAGAAGCCTTTGCCATGCAAAACCCTCCTGGGATTAGTTTCCTTGATGGCATTGGGAATGGTTTGGGTTATAGCTTGATTCTGATGTCAGTTGCCTTTGTGCGTGAGCTATTGGGCGCGGGTTCTTTATTCGGGGTGCAAATTATTCCGCTCCTAAAAGATGGCGGTTGGTACGTGCCAAATGGTCTCTTGCTCTTGCCGCCCAGTGCTTTTTTTCTGATTGGGATTTTAATTTGGGTCGTGCGTACTAAAAAGCCAGAGCAGCTTGAGGTGGCGGAATTTAAAATTCACGAACCCGCTAAAGGGGAGTACCACTAATCATGGAAGGTTTACTGAGTTTATTTGTTAAATCAGTCTTCATTGAAAATATGGCACTCACCTTCTTTTTGGGGATGTGCACTTTTATTGCCATCTCAAAAAAGATTGAAACAGCGATTGGTTTAGGTATTGCGGTGGTCATTGTGCAAGCTATCACCATGCCAGTAAACAATCTCATTCTGAACGTCTTTTTGAAGGAAAATGTACTCATTCAAGGTGTGGACTTACGTTTCCTTGGCTTGATCTCATATATCGCCGTCATTGCCGCTATTGTGCAGGTGCTTGAAATGGCGATGGATAAATTTGCGCCTGCTTTACATCAAGCTTTGGGAATTTTTCTACCCTTGATTACTGTAAATTGTGCAATTTTGGGTGGCACTTTATTTATGGTGGAGCGCGATTACACGTTTACAGAAAGTGTAGTGTATGGCTTTGGTAGCGGTTTTAGCTGGATGTTGGCGATTATTATCCTTGCCGGCGTGCGTGAGCGTTTGAAATACAGTGATGTGCCACAAGGTTTACAAGGTCTGGGTATTATTTTTATCACCGTTGGCCTGATGTCACTTGGCTTTATGTCCTTCTCTGGCATTCAGTTGTAGGAGCTAAGCATGACAACGATCTTATTAGGTGTTGCTCTGTTTATCATTATGATCATCGGCTTGGTCTATGCGATCTTAATGGCGCGCCAACGCTTAGTTCCCCAAGGGGATGTACATATCTTAGTGAATGGTGAGAAAGATTTAGTCGTCAATCCGGGCGGAAAATTATTGGGTGTTTTAGCGGATAAAGGCTTATTTGTCTCCTCGGCTTGTGGGGGCGGTGGTACTTGTGGACAATGTCGGGTAAAAGTATTAGAAGGTGGTGGTACTCTATTGCCGACAGAAGAAGGCCATATCAATCGGCGTGAAGCTGCTGCTTGTGAGCGTTTAGCTTGCCAAGTCGCCGTTAAGCAAAATATGAAGATTGAAGTCCCCGATGAGGTGTTTGGGGTAAAAAAATGGGTTTGTACCGTTCGCTCTAATGAAAACCGTGCCACTTTTATCAAAGAGCTGGTTTTAGAACTACCGGCTGGTGAAAAACTTGCTTTTAGGGCAGGCGGCTATATCCAAATTGAATGCCCGCCTTATAGCTTGAGTTATGCAGAGTTTGATATACCAGCAGAATATCGAGGTGATTGGGATAAATTCAAGCTTTGGGAAATTAATTCGCAAGTGACTGAGCCAGTGATGCGGGCTTATTCGATGGCGAATTATCCTGAAGAAGACGAGATCATTATGCTCAATGTGCGGATTGCCTCACCACCACCAGGGAAAAATGTACCTGCTGGGAAAATGTCTTCATATATTTTCAATTTGAAGCCGGGTGATCAGGTTATAGTATCAGGGCCTTTCGGTGAATTCTTTGCGCGTGAAACGAATAAAGAAATGGTCTTCATCGGTGGAGGTGCAGGCATGGCACCGATGCGCTCACATATTTATGATCAACTGCGTCGCCTGAAAAGTAGGCGCAAGATGACCTTTTGGTATGGTGCACGAAGTTTGCGTGAAGCATTTTATGTGGAAGAATTTGACCAGTTAGCGGCTGAAAATCCGAATTTTACCTGGTTTATGGGCTTGTCTGACCCCTTGCCAGAGGATAATTGGACAGGTTATACCGGCTTTATTCACAATGTTTTATACGAAAACTACTTGAAAGATCATCCAGCGCCCGAAGATTGTGAGTATTATCTCTGTGGGCCACCCATGATGAATTCCTCTGTAACTAAAATGCTGATTAATCTAGGCGTTGAACCAGAAAATATTATGTTTGACGACTTTGGAGGCTAGCTATGATGGTCTTTGCGATAACCTTTGCAGTATTTCTTTTAGCCTTCGCTGCTTTATCAATTACTTGGTTTTTCAATCGAGAAACGATTAAAGGCAGCTGTGGTGGCTTAGCCAATTTACTCGGTGAAGATGGTAAGCAATGTGGCTGTAAGAAACCTTGTGAAAAACGCTTGAAGCAGCTTGAACAAGCAGCAGCCGGTGTGACCGAAACTAGAATTGATTTTAAAGCTTAGAATCCAGTCATCGATGCCAGAATTACCTGAGGTTGAAACCACACGCCGTGGCATAGAGCCACATTTGTTAGGTCAACGGATTAAGCACTTTGTTGTGCGCCAGCCGAAATTGCGTTGGCCGGTTTCTCCAGAATTAGAGCAATTAAGCGGTGTGACCATTGATGCTGTGCAGCGTCGTGGTAAGTATTTGTTATTAGAGACGATTCACGGTACTGCCTTGATGCATTTAGGCATGTCGGGTAGCTTGCGGATATGTGCTGCTGATTTAGCCCCTGAAAAGCATGATCACGTCGATTTAATCCTCGCTAATAATCGAGCTTTGCGCCTACGTGATCCACGCCGGTTTGGTGCAGTGCTGTGGGCAGGTTGTGGTGAATTGCATCCTTTACTCGCTCATTTAGGTGTAGAGCCGCTCACTGATGAATTTACTGCGGAGTACTTGCTAGAGAGTGCTAAGGGACGACAAGTGAGTATTAAAGAGTTCATTATGAATTCGCATATGGTGGTCGGAGTTGGCAATATCTATGCGAATGAAGCTTTGTTTATGTCTGGAATTAATCCACGTCGTGCGGCAGGACGAGTGAGTTTAAACGAACTTCGAAAATTAGTGTTGGCAATTAAGGCAGTGCTGAAACGAGCCATTGAACAAGGCGGTACGACTTTAAGAGACTTTGTGCGTGAGGATGGCCAAACGGGTTATTTTCAAATTGAGTTGCAAGTGTATGGGCGGACTAATCAAGTTTGTCATGCTTGTGGTAGCTTGATTCAGCAAATTCGACAGGGGCAACGTTCCACTTGGTATTGCCCCCGCTGTCAGCCTGAATGATTTAGGCCGCAGAGTGTGGTTGACGGTGATGAGGTTTAGGTTCCGCCATTTCTACAATACCGCTTAAAGTCAATTCACGCAGCAATTGGCGACGCACACCACGCTCAATGCCTGCATCAATCCCAACCCGATAAAATACATAGCTTGGAATGCCAATGACTACTAGCCCTATAATAAAATTAATTGCTAAGTCCCACATAAATAACGCTCCCTTATTTTTTTATTATTGACAAAGATAACGTGACTAGCCTGAACCGCCGATTTACTGTGGCACCGATGTTAGATTGGACTGACAAACATTGCCGCTATTTCCACCGCTTACTAACAAAACGTGCTGTTTTGTATACAGAAATGGTAACTACTGGTGCGCTCTTACATGGACAAACGGAGCGCTATTTAAGTTTTAATTCACAAGAGCATCCACTGGCTTTACAGCTGGGTGGCAGTGAGCCGAATGAGATGGCGCAATGCTCTGTGATGGCCGCTGATTTTGGCTATGACGAAGTGAATATAAATGTTGGTTGCCCGAGTGAACGTGTGCAGAAAGGTGCATTTGGCGCTTGTTTAATGGCTGAGCCGCAGCTAATCGCCGATTGTGTTGCTGCCATGCAAGCTAAAGTATCTATTCCGGTAACAGTTAAAAATCGTATTGGCATTGATGATCAAGAGGATTATGCAGGTTTACAGCATTTTGTTAGTACCGTTGCTGAGGCAGGTTGTAAGACTTTTATTATTCACGCACGTAAAGCTTGGCTAAAAGGCTTAAGCCCGAAAGAAAATCGTGAAATTCCGCCCTTGCGCTATGAGTTAGTTTATCAACTCAAACAAGAGTTTCCGCAGTTAGAAATTCTTATTAATGGTGGGATTACCTCCATTGAAGTCTGCCAGACACATCTACAACACGTTGACGGTGTGATGGTTGGACGTGAGGCTTATCAGAATCCTTGGATTCTAGCTGAAGTGGATCAGGCCATTTATGGGAATACAGTCACCCCGTTAGATCGCTATGCTGTTTTAGAACAGCTATTGGTGTATATCGAACAACAGCAAGCCCAAGGGGGGCGAGTCAGTCATATTGGTCGGCATATTTTAGGTTTGTTTCAAGGTCTACCGGGCGCAAGGCAGTGGCGGCGGCATTTGAGTGAACATATGCATCGCCCGGAAGCGGATTTAGATTTGTTTAAACAAGCAGCAAAAAAAGTGCTTGACGTTTCACCCCCTTCTTTGTAAGAATACGCACCTCGGCCGTTCCCCGATAGCTCAGTTGGTAGAGCACATGACTGTTAATCATTAGGTCACTGGTTCGAGCCCAGTTCGGGGAGCCACTTATTCAAAAGGCTGCATTTTAAAATGCAGCCTTTTTTGTTTTTTGCGTTTGCAAAAGTTGTTATTCAAACTTCCTTTTAAAAGCACCAATAGCTAAATTATTGGCGTGCTTTTTTCTCGTCTTGTTCTTTTAACGTGCGGGTCGCATGTTCGCGTTCAGCCTCACTAATCTCACCTAAAGCTTCACCCGCTAAGTTATAGCGTTGCTGATTATCTAGTACGGCTTGTAAATATTTACCATGATTACAATGCATGCGTAATAAGCGTTGAACTACCCGTTTAGAAGCGGGTGGCTGGTTCTGATCCATTAAATTATACAAATCCATTTCCACACCCAAAGCTAAGGGTTTGTAAGTCAGCCAAACTTCAAAACGATCGGCTAAGAAACGATCCATAGCTTTGGCTTGAATTTCAGAAGGTGAGGGTTCCTCGGGTTTATTCAGTTTAGCCTCTTTGTTTTTATTAAATGGTGGCTTGTTTTTTCCAGCTTGCCCTTTACCTTTGTTATTCGAGTTAGGTCGTGAGGGTTTGGCTTCTTCGCGGCGAATAATAATGCGCTTGCCTAGTAGGCGAGTCTCACGTGGAGAAGATTCTGGTTGATGATGGGTGCTTGAGCTAGAGTTGGTTTCAGTACTGATCGTTTCAGGCGCAGGCTTGCGTTTGAGAGTTAAGGTTTTTCGCGGCGTGTCGGTCATAATCTATTATTCATGGGCTTAAAAGTGAAAGAGCGCGTTTCAATACCAATCTATAACTAATATACAGTTTAACTCGACGATGAGCGGTTTTTCTATAGGGAAATTCACTCATTCATAAACAAAAAACCCCGCACAAGCGGGGTCTTTCGGGTGTTGAATTTGGCGGAGAGAGCGGGATTCGAACCCGCGATAAGCTATTAACCTATACACACTTTCCAGGCGTGCTCCTTCAACCACTCGGACACCTCTCCAGTAGGGGCAGAATCGTACTCCACTCGCTAATCTTTGTAAACTGCTAAGCCTGAATTGACTAATCATCTGCCAGTCATCGACAAGGGCGTAGAATTTTTGTAGTATCAAAAACAATACAGGGCTTATAAATAATAATTATTAAAATGATCATCGACAAGCTTAAGCAGTTTATAGGCTGGTGGGGCGATAATCTCTATCGAGGTTTACCCAGCACATTTCGTGGCTTATTCCGTGCTAGTCAACCCAGTCTAGCTCTTTATATGGCGCATGAGCGCTTGGCTTTAAGCTGGCAACAGGATGGCAAACGCCGTGAGTGTGGCGAGTTTGCTTTAGATGATACCTTTGATTTTCTCAGGATTGCCAAAAAAGCCGCCCGTAGTCGCAATTATCAATTAAAGCTCGAATTAGATGAAAGGCAAGCCCTGCATTTACAACATACCTTCCCAGAAGGGGTGCAGGATAATATTAAGCAAGTGGTTGGCTATCAGCTAGATCGAATTACGCCCTTCACTCTTGATAATGCTTATTTTGATGCCAAAGTCGCTAAGCACGATAAGGCAAATAAGTTAGTAGTAGCTGATATTTATGTCTCTCCCAAAACACATATTGAGCAGTATTTAACGAAATTACGTGGTTTAGGTGTGCCTGATATTCAAGTGATTTCGGCGATGGCTAGCCCGACCCAATTAACTAAAGGCTTGACTAGTAGCGCTGCGCCACCAGCGCCCGCTTCCTTGATACCGTTCTATTTATTTATCATGGCTTTGATTGCTAGCTTAGTAGCTCCTATTTGGTATAAAGATCGGCGCTTAGGCCAGATTAATGAAGCCATTGCAAGTTTGCAGCAAAAAGCCTCAGCACAAATTGAAGTACGTGACAAATTATTAGCAGCGGAAGAAGCGCTCACTTTTATCGGTGAGAAGCGTAAAACCGCACCAGTGATGTTGGACGTGGTAGAGCACTTATCGACTGAGATTCCTCCACATACTTGGGTGGAGCGTTTAGAGATTAGTGGTAATCAAGTACAAATTCGTGGCGAGTCAGAACAAGCGCTAAGCCTGATTGATACTTTAGAAATTTCGCCTTATTTCGAGGCAGTCAGTTTCAAATCACCCGTGACGCGTAATCCGAATACAGGTAAAGATAAATTCCATCTACAAGCAACTGTGGAGGCCACTCATGAGTGAAATGGTGATTCCAGCTCGCAGTCAGCCGCTGATTGCTTGGCTCTTAATCTTGCTAGTGTTGCTTGCAGTTATCTTTTTTGGAGTGATTCCCGCTTGGCTTAAGTCTCAAGACTTAAGTGAACAAATCGAAAGTGGCTACAAACGTTTAGAAAAAATGCGCCAAGTTGCCATGGCCGCCCCAGAATTAAATGCAGAATATGAACGCATTAGACAGCAGGGGATTGATAAGCTGTTTTATCCTCAAGGCATGACCGCTGCACAAGTAGGTAAGGAATTACAAAATCAAGTTGCGGCCGTGGTAGCGCGTCAAAGTGGTACCTTATTCAGCTCTGAAGTGGTTGATGAAATTCAACAGCAAGCAACTTCTGAAGAGCAACAAACTAGCGAATATCAGCGAGTGACTGTACAAGTCGTGTTTCAAGGTAAAACCGAGTTGCTGCGCGAAGTCTTGCATGCAGCTTACGCATCGCGTCCCCTAATTTTTGTGGATGGTGTGGAAGTAAAGCCTTTGGAAGGTACTGATCCTAAAGAGCAGTTAGTGCGTGTGACGGTGAAAATTTCCACTTATTGGCGCGGAGGCTCGAAAGCATGAAACGTTTATTCAGTCCGCCCATACAACTCATTCTTTGGTTAGGAAGTTCAGCCTGCTTAGGTTTAGCCGTTTGGAATTTATTGCAATTGCGTTTATTGGATGAGGATCAAGGACATTCAGCACGTGTCAATGTACAAATTCCGGAGTCCTTGATGCTTACCGAGCCTGCAGTAGTGACCTATAGCCAGATGGTACAAGCACCTTTATTCTGGCCAAGTCGAGCTGTACCTGTGGTAGAGGTAGCTGCACCGACTCCAACACCAACTGCTGCACCCGAAGTACCACCGCCCCCACCAGCACAACCACCGACTGGGCGTCTAGTGGGGATTGTGAATGTGGGTGCAAATAAATATGCACTGATCCGTACAGAAGAAAAAAATTTATCTTTACATATTGGGGAGCAGTGGGAAGGCTGGACTTTAGAGTCAATTGATACAAAAAAGATAAGTTTAGCCTCGGGTGAGCAAAAACAAGAGCTGAAATTAATCGCAGATTTTGCTCCGCCAGCGGAGAATCAACAATTAGCACAGTTGCGGAAAAAAGAAGAGCAAAAACAGCAAATGGCGGCAGCTCGTCAACAGCAAGCACAACAGGCTGCTAAGTCGCCTGAAAATTTAGCGATTCCGCCTAACTTAGAACCTGTAGCAGCTGAGCAGGCTCAGCAAACGGCTGCAGCAAATCCGCCACCCGTAATGTCTTTGAAAGAGGCATTAGAGGCACGGCAACGTTTGATGGCTTCACGCTGGGGAGCGAATAATGCAGCGGATGGTGCAGGTGGGCAGCAAGCGAGTCAGGGAGTAGCTGCACCAGCCGCAGCGAATCGTTAAATCCGACGAGCTGTGGTTACATTGACTAAATCGAAAAGATAAACTGATATTAGCTAAATAATAATAATAAAAAATGGGGTTTGTTTGTGATTAACAGGACTGCATTAGTAGGGCTGGCCAGTATTTCTGTACTGCTGTCGGCATGTGTTTCAATCAAAGACGGTCCCGGCTTTCGTAATAATGTCGATAATAATCCTTTTCAGCGCAGCGCAGCCGTCAAAGAGTTAGATGGAAAAAGTTTGAACCTTGAACATCCGATTCTTAAACCTGCTAAGAAATCGAGAAGATCAAATAGCGTTGAGAGTTTCGCCGGATCAGGTTCTAGCAGTAGTGCAATGCTAGATGCTTCTAATTCAACTGTCATTTCTAAAGCTAATAGTAATGCCAATGATATGGAGTTGGTACTAGGTAATCATCAGTATTATCGAACTGATGTCGAGCGCCCTAGTAATGCTTCAGGTCGTGCTGGGAAAGGTGAGGGTGTGGCACTCAACTTTGAGCGTGCAAGTATTCGTGAGGTGGTCAGTGTCGTCCTAGGTGATATTTTAAAGCAGACTTACATTGTGGAGCCGGGGGTTGAGGGTGAAGTCACGATTAACTCTAGTGAGCCGATTCCACGTGAAAGTTTAATTCCAACTTTAGAATCGCTCCTGCAAACTCAAGGTGCAGTGCTGTATAAAGATGATAATGGTGATTATCGGATCGCTGCACGGGCAAATTTAAAAGGGCGGGGCTTTATGCCTTCAACCGGAAAAATTAAGCCTGGTTATAATATTCAAGTTGTACCCTTGCGGTATATTCCCGTGGCAGAAATGCAAAAGATTTTAGAGCCTATTGCTAGCCCTGATGCTTTTGTGCGCGTTGATACTAATCGTAATTTATTGGTTCTAGCTGGTACGAGTTCTGAGTTACAGAACTTGATGGCAACCGTTAGAACATTTGACGTCGATGTACTGCAAGGCATGTCCGTTGGGATTTATCGGATTAAAAACGTCGAAGCCCAAGTCGTTGCCAAAAACTTGGATGCTCTCTTTGGTGAAAGTGGCAATAGCCCAATGGCAGGTATGGTGAAAATCATGCCGATTGAGCACATGAATAGCCTGATGATTATTTCTGCTAGCCCTGATTATTTAAAAGAAATGAAAAGCTGGGTTGACCGCTTTGATCAAACTGGCCCAGTCGATGGTCAGCAACTTTTTGTTTATCACGTCCAAAATGGTAATGCCGAGCATTTGGCAGAAATGCTCACACAGATTTTTTCAGGGAAAAGTGGTGGCAGCAAAAAGCTAGGCTCATCTTCTGCACCTTCAAGTTTAGCGCCCGGCTTAGAGTCAGCGACGGTGGGCGCTAGCGGCGATTCGGCAGGTTCTCCAACGAACGCGGCTTTAAAAACTATGCTGGGTAGTGGTAATAGTGGTGTCAGTATTGATCCCGATGCGGATGTGAAAATCGTTGCTGATAAGACGAATAACTCGCTGATGATCTTATCGAGCGAAGCGATGTATAAGCAGATTCAAGAAGCCTTAAAGCGGATCGATATTATGCCGATGCAGGTTCAGGTCGAAGCATCGATTATGGAAGTGACTTTAAGTGATGAAATGTCGAATGGCTTACAATGGTATTTGACGCAAAATGGCAATACTTTTGGTGAGTTAGGTGTCGGTAAGTTTGGGGCAAATGCAACACCGAGTGGTTTCTCCTTTACTTTAGCGGGTGGCTCGAATGGCATTAAAGGTTTTGTTCATGCTTTAGCCAAAGAATCTAAGGTGAAAGTTATTTCTTCACCGTCCGTTTTAGTTTTGGATAATCAAACCGCTGAAATTCGGGTGGGTGATCAGCAGCCCATTAAGACAGGTTCAGTTTCCACAGATGGAACAGTAAGTAGTATTCAATCCATTCAATATAAAGATACCGGTGTAGCGCTTAATGTAACGCCACATGTGAATTCGAACGGTTTAGTCAAAATGGATGTACAGCAGGATATTACCGATGTGGGTGAAATTGATTCTGCAACTGGCCAACGTACTTTCCTCAAACGCAATATTAAAAGCAATATCGCGGTACAAAGTGGGGAAACGATAGTGTTAGGTGGTCTGATTCGTGACAACCATACTGAAGGAAATAGCGGTGTACCTGTTCTAAAGAATTTGCCAGTGATTGGCAGTGCCTTTAGTGGTAGTTCGAAGAGTGGTAAGCGTACTGAATTACTAGTTCTGATTACGCCCACTGCGATTAAAGATCAGGAGGCTTTAGTGCAAACTGGCGACGAAATGCGCGAAAGAATGAAGCGTTTAATGGATAACAATACCTTTATCCAACAATTAAGAGGTGAGTATGTCGAGTAGATTTGACTGGGTAATTGTACTACCCCTATGCTGGATGTTGACAGCGTGTGTTTCCGGCGAAACTACCGTAAAACAGGCTGCTCAACAACGTTGGAATGCATTACTAGCGGGTGATTTGCAGCAAGCATATCAATATTACACGGATGCCTTTAAGCAGACCGTGCCTTATGAACACTTTCGTAATAGTGTCCAAGGCGTAGGATTGTGGAGCAAGGCGCAGGTGCAAAAAGTGAGCTGTGAGACTTCAGGTGATAAATGCAATGCTGAAGTAGAAGTCACAGTCGCCATGAAGATGCGCGGTTTACCTAAACCAGTGGAAACCAGCGATGTAATTCACGAAACTTGGACAAAAGAGGGGAGTTTTTCAGACTGGCGGTATGTAAAAAAATGATTGAATAAATTAGAATTATTTATAGGTTATTCTCAGGTTTCTCAGCCTAATTAGCTTTAAACCTGCGCGTAGTAAGGTACTCCGTAACAAATATAAAAAAATCTCGGGAGGCACGAAAGTGTTTAAGAAGAAGAAGCTCGCCCTTGGAATCTTCGCTGGTTTAGCAGGTGCATTAGGCATTGTAACTAGCGCTCAGGCGGTTCATTTAAATCCAGATGGCACTGGTCAAGTTTTAATTTTCCCTTATTTTAATGCTCACGAAGGATATGTCACCAACATTAACTTAGTGAACTCTACGGATAAAACAAAAGCGGTCAAGATTCGTTTCCGTGAAGGTGATCGTAGTAATGACGTCCTCGACTTCAATATTTATATGTCTCCACAAGACGTATGGACAGGCAGCGTGCGTGGTGTTGAGGATAAAGACAAGAATCTGATTGGCTCGATTAGTACGACTGATCGTACTTGTACTTTGCCACAATTAGCTTCTTGTAAAGATAATAAATGTGAAGTCACTATTCCTTTCACGGGTCATCAAATTTATACCGGTGTAGATGCAGCAGACACCCGTGAAGGTTATGTTGAAGTCATTGAAATGGGTGTCGTTGAAGATAAAACAGTTCAGGCAGGTGTCTTGCACAAAGATGGCACCCCAGTAAACTGTAATGCAGTCAAAGACGCTTGGAAAAATGGGGTATTCCAACAAGGTGCGGGCGCGAAAGCAACTGGTCTAAGCGCACCAACGGGTGGGCTATTTGGCTCCTCGGCTGTCTTGAACGTTCCTCAAGGTGTGGCTTATGCAGTCGATCCAGTAGCGATTGATAACTACAGCACCGTCGCCCAACATTATTTGTCTGATGATCCTAATAACTTCTTATTACCTTCTTTGGCCTCTGGCGATGTTAGTACCAGTACCATTACTGTAAAAGATGTGAACGGTGAAAATGAGTTGGTAACCACGACTTGGGGTTCAGTACCGGATACTTGTTTAAACGACAAAGATGATCTGACACCACAGTGTGGTACCAATCCTTATCCAATTTCTCACGTATTGTTAGCTTCTAATGTGATGAACGAGTACTTCGTTGATCCAACCAACGGCTATGAAGGGCATACCGATTGGGTGCTGACCTTCCCAATGAAGAAACACGGTATTCATAATGCGGATACCGATGTATCAATCCTAGTTGATGGTATGTATGACCGTGAAGAAACCAGCGCTACTGCAACGGCAGATATTGATTTCGGTTTCTCTCCAGTATTGCCTGGCAAAACTAAAGAAGAAGCTGAGCTGAAGCGCGAAGTGAACGTTGTGACCTTCCTGACCAGCGATCCTTCCTATGATGACTCCCGTACCGTGTTCTCTAGTCAAACCGGCCAAACCTTGTCAGTGGGTTCGTTTGTACATGGTTGGGCGAGCATCTCCTTCCCGAAATACGATATTTCCAAAGGCTACGTAAGCTCTACTACTTATGGTAAAACTGCGACTCCTTACACAGCAGCTAGCAGCATTTACCAAGGTGTACCTTTAGCAGGCTTTGCAGCTATCGAAGGTAACGTAAGTACGAACGCGGGTGCACGCTTCGGTGATGCTTTACCGCATAAAATTAACCGTTAAAAGCTAAGTTTTAGTTTTAAATGGCGGTTACTATGCAAAACTGGTCGGTTTGAATCTGGCCAGTTTTTCGCATTTTCATTGGGCTAGAGTTGAAAAATAAGATCATGCACTTCCAATCAAGATTTCTTATCCTTGGGCTAAGCTTTTTAGTTCTCAATACGCAAGCCGCTGATGATTGGGTACTTAAGTCTAAAGAGCTAACCCTTGCTAAAACGACAGTTGAAGATTCGCTGACCGCTCGCGGCGTGAGTGCTACAAATTTAGATAGCAAACATCGTCAAGCCTTATTGGAAGAATTATTTATTCGCGAAAGCTTATTAGCCAAACAAGCTAGTACTGTATTAAAACCTGAGCAACTTGCACTCTTAGATAAGCAGGTTGATGAGTTTCGCAAAGGTCAACTATCGCACTTATTATTAGAGGCATTATCTTTAGATAAAGCACCTGATTTTGAGCCACGGGCTAAGGAGCTTTATGAGGCTCGCAAAACCACAGATTACCAACTACCTTTACGCTTACGAGTGCGAGTTTTAGAGAAAAATTTGGGTAGCGGTAGTGATGAAACAGCTGTTCGTCAAGAATTAGAAGGAATTAAGCAGCAGGTAGCTGAAGGTAAGCTAGATTTCAAAGCAGCTGTGCTAGCCAAGAGTGATGCTGCTGATAAAAAGCTCACTGAAGGTGATAGTTTCTGGTTTCATCAAGGACAGAAATTGCAGGCTTTTTATGAGGCAGCAGCTGCTTTATCTACGGAACGGCCTTTAAGTGAAGTCTTAATTTTTGAAGGTAAGGCTTATTTATTGCAGTTCATCGGCCGGCAAGAAGCAATGCAGCAAACTTATGCAGAAGTAAAAGATAAGATTCTGACCGAATTAACTGATGCTTATAAAGAAGAGCAACGCAAACTGTTATTAGATCAATTCCGTACTGCGTTTAGCCAAGCGGAGATCGCGCCAGCTTATCAATAACTAATTATTAAACTTGAGGGCGAAAAAGTGGGGCAGGCCGAGCTTAAGCGTCATGGGACTCTTATTTATCAACTATTTCGGCGTGATTTGAGTGAGCGTTATCAAGGCACCGTTTTAGGTTTTGCATGGCTATTACTGCAGCCACTTTTCATGTTGGGACTTTACACTTTGGTATTTAGCGAAGTCTTACAAGTCCGCTTTAATGCACAAGCTTCAAATAGCTCTTTTGCTTTCTATGTGTTTACTGGTTTATTAGCATTTAATGCCTTATCTGAGGTACTGACGCGCTCTACTACAGTGATTACCGAGCGCCGCGATTTACTACTCAATACAGCGCTACCTAGCTGGGTACTACCGATCATTCCTGTTACTATCTCGGTGGCTTTGGAGTTAGTCAGTCTAGGCGTATTGCTGTTAGCTTTGAGTGTTACTCAGCAATTGCAGTTACTAGGTTTATTATTCTATCTGCCCTTTTTACTCGTTCGAGTGCTGTTTTCTTTAGCAGCTGCGTATGGTTTTGCTGTGCTTGGGGTCTTTTTGCGTGATTTGCGCCAGTTAATCCCCGCGCTCTTAACCGTTTTTTTATTTATTTCCCCCATTTTGTATCCCTTAGCGCTGATTCCAGAAGATTTGCGTCCACTGTATCACTGGAATCCCTTAGCGCATTTAGTTGAAGCTTATCGTTTAGCCTTGTTACAAGGGCAGTTCGATCTTGAGCGTTTAGCAGCTTTGTTATTGGTCAGTAGCACCTTTTTACTAGTCGCATACTTACTCTTTCAAAGCCTGATGCCCCGGGCGAGATATGTGTTATGAGTACGGCTATTCGTTTGCAGCAGGCTGGAGTCAATTATCGACGTTATACAAAACCGCGTGATGCTTTATTCGAATGGTTTTCACGGCGGCCACGCCACGAAGTCTTTCATGCTTTGCAAAACATTAGTTTCGAACTAGAGCAAGGCGGATCTTTAGGCATTATTGGGGATAATGGTGCTGGCAAAAGTACTCTACTGCGCTTATTAGCCGGTAATCTTAGTCCTAGTTCAGGTGCTTGTGTGGTACAAGGGCGACGCTCCGCTTTATTAGAGTTGGGTACAGGTTTACATGGTGAATATAGCGGTTTAGAAAATGCGCGCTTAGGCTTGGCTTTGCGTGGCTTGGATAGTACTGCTATCGAACAACAGTTACCTAAAGTATTAGCTTTTGCTGAATTGGGCGAATTTATTCACCAACCAGTAAAAACCTATTCAAGTGGTATGACAGTGCGTCTGGTATTTGCCATTGCTGCGGTGGTCGAGCCTCAAATCCTGATTGTGGATGAGGCTTTATCGGTGGGTGATCAGTATTTTCAGAAAAAGTCCTTAGATCATATGCGCACCACTTTGGAACAAGGCGCGACTTTGGTCTTCTGTTCACATAATTTGTACCAAGTACGTGAGTTGTGCCAGCAAGCTCTATGGTTGGAGCAAGGCAAAATCAAAATGTTAGGCGAATCACAAAAAGTAGTCGATGCCTATCAAGATTCAGTAAGAGCACGGCAGCAGCCACAGGCTGTAGTTCCTAATAATGATTCAAAACCTGCTTTGACCACAGGTTTTCCAAGTTTACTGGAAGTGTGTCTGCGTGGTGCTCAAGAGCCAGCCGGTTTATTGCCCATTTTTAATACTTGGCAGCGTTTTGTCGTGGAGGTGAGTGCAGACAGTGCTGGTTGTGCCCTTGCCGATATTCATATTGGGATTGTGATTCGACGCAATGATGCAATTCAATGCTATGGTATTAGTACCCTGCATGATCGTATGCCGCTACAAGCCCAAGCCGATGGCAGTATTAAAGCGCGTTTAGTACTGGAAAAATTGCCCTTGTTATCCGGTGAATATTGTTTAGAAGTTTGGCTGATTGATAGCAGCGGCTTGCATATCTATGATGCTCGTGAGCGCTGTTGTTCTTTTCGGGTGCAACAAGCCACCCAAGCTCAAGGGATTGGCGTGAGCTGGATGCCCCATCACTGGGAAGTAGAGGCTAGCTAATGTTATTGACCCGCTCAGTCGAGCATTCTTGGCGCTATGCTCAAGCCTTTCCTCTGTATGCACGGTTGCCTTGGCGTACTGCTTATCGCTTAGCGGCTTGGCAATCAAATTACTTTTACCAAAAGCATGCCCAGACACGGGAATTGATTCGCTCACAGATGCAGCAAATCTTTACCGAGGCGAGTGCTGGGCAAATTGATACTTGGGTGCGCGACTATTTCCGCATGGTTGAGCAAGAAGCCTTGGATACTTGGTTTTTAGATCAGCCCCCGATACCTGAAATTGTTCAGCTTTCTGGTTTTGAAGCGGTACAAGCTGCACGAGCTTCAGGGCAAAAGGTCTTATTAAGTACTGGGCATTTTGGCCGCTTTTGGATGGCAGGACCGGCAATGCGTCAGGCTGGAGCAACAATTGGCACGATTACTCGGGATGGCGGTACGACTAATCAATATGGCCTACATCCCGCTGAATATCGCTATCGTTTGTGGAAATTACAACGTTTGCAAAAGGTTTTGGCTGGACCTTTTTTAGTCGAAGGTGAAGATTTAAGGCCTTTATATAAAGAACTCAGTAAGCATTTGATTACTTTACTATTTGATGTTTCTTATAACGAAACCCCACGCGGGAGCGTGACAGTTCCTTTTCTCAACGGTACTATAAGTGTACCTGCTGGTATTTATAAAATTGCCAAAAAGACGAAAGCAGTAGTCGCGCCATTTTATATGCATGATAGTGGGAGCGGGGCAGTAGTTGCTGAATTTTCACAACTGCTAGATCCACATAATTATAATGATGAGGAATTTATGAGCCTGCTGGCCACGCAATTAGAGTCGCGAATCAGGGCGCGACCTGGGCAATGGTGGCTGTGGGAAGCACTTCCTCTATTGCGGAGACAATAAATGAATCAAACAGTTGCCGCTTATCCTCCAGCAAACTCAGCTAATCTGGATAACAATCATTCACATAATAAAATTGTTCAGCTCATTCCGCGTTATGCTCAAGTGCTAGAGCTAGGCTGCTCAAGCGGAGCAATGTCGCGCTTAATGAAGGAGCAATGTGAGGCTCATGTTTTTGGGGTAGAAAAAGATGCACAAGCTGCGTGGCAAGCACAACGCTATTGTGACTATGTTTTTACTGAAGATTTAGATGATCCACATAGTTTAGATGCGCTGCAATTTGAGAAATTCGACGTGATTACCCTAGTCGATGTCTTAGAGCATTTACGTTATCCGCAGCAGCTATTAGAGCGCTTAAAGCCTTTTATGATGGATGAAAGCGTGATCCTGCTTTCAGTGCCGAATGTTGCGCATACCTCGGTACGTTTAGAACTACTGACGGGCGATTTTCGCTATGAAGAAGCGGGCATTCTCGACGATACACATTTAAAATTTTTCACGCTGAACTCTTTAAAGTCCTTAATTGAACGCAGTGGTTTTGTGATTAATGAGGTGGACTATACTTGGCACGATTTGCCCGATTCAGTGATAGCGCGTTATTTGCGTCAAGTGGGCGTGGAGGCTACTCCACGGGCTTTAGAGTATTTCCACCAACCCGATGCGGTCGCTTATCAATTTATTATCTCGATTAGTCTACCTAAGCAAAAGTCAGAAAATGATTCCGCTTCTCCTGATCTATTTAAGGAGCACCAACTCAAGCCGATGGCGGCTTCTTGGCAGACATGGGGGCATATTTTCGCTAATTTGCAGCAAAAAGAGCAGGTGATTAAAGGTTTAGAGACTGCAATCAAGGATCAGCAAGCTGAAGTGAATTGGCTTAAAACACAGCTACAAGACAAAGGCGATGAATTGACGCGTGTCTATGCCACTCGCAGCTGGCGTTTACTGCGAAAACTAGCCAGTTTTGTGCGAGGAATGCCAGTTCAGGAGGGATTAACCCAGAGCTAAATACACTGCAGGGATGGGCTACTAGAGCAACTCGCTCCATCAGCGGATAACGCGAATATAACAATAATAACGAGGTTGAAAGCCGCATGCGTGGTCAACTACCAGCCATTAGCATTATTATTCCAGCTTACAATCACGCCGCTTGGCTTGAACAGGCGCTTGATTCGGTAGCGGCACAAAGCTTCACCGCTTGGGAATTAATTATTATTGATGATGCTTCCCGCGATCAAAGCTGGAAGCTAATTAATACTTGGTCTAATCAGCACCCCCATTTAGCGATCCGTTGTATTCAACATACGCAAAATCAAGGTGCTCCTGCGACCTTGAATGAGGGTTTATCCCTCGCACAAGGTAAATACATTGCTATTCTCAATTCAGATGATGCTTGGTATCCACAACGCTTAGAACGCCTCTATAAGCTTGCTGAGCAGCAACATTGTGATTTTTTAGTGACAGGCGTCGACTTATGGGATTCAAACTCAGTCGCTAAAACCGAAAGCGAGCCTGATTGGTGGGCCTGGTATCAAGGCTTAGTGGCGGACTATCAAAAGCATCAAGATTGCTTGCGTACTTTGCTGCGTGGTAATTTCTGCATTACCACCTCGAATTTCTTTTTCCGCCGCGATTGTTTCTTGGCGCAAGGTGGTTTCGCCGATTTACGTTATGTGCATGATTATGAATATGTACTGCGCTTGTATCGGGCTGGGTTCAAACTCCATTGCCTATGGAATGAGTCGCTGCTGCATTATCGCTTGCATACCAATAATACCATTCGCGAAAAGCCTTTAGCAGCAATTGAGGAGAATATGCAAATGCTCCTCAATAATCTAACGGCGCTGTCTGGGCAGTTGACCACCAACAGTTTGGCTGGTTTACAGATTCAACTACGTGATCTCTATCGTTATACCCGCGAGGAATGGTTAAGCACGCTCCATCATCGCTTAGTTGCGCGTGAAGCAACTTTAATGCGCCTTGTAAATGATCGTGATCGCTGGATACATGAACGTAATCAATGGATTGCTGAACGTGATCAGCTCATTAGTTACCAGCAACAATGGCTTAAAGATCGAGATCAGTGGTTAGCAGAGCGCGATCAACAGATTCAACGCCTCCAACAAGTGTTAGCTAAGCATGTCATTTGGGTGAAAGAGCGTGATCAATGGATTAGCGAGCGTGATCAGCTAATTCAAAGCCAGCAGCAATGGCTTAAAGATCGCGAGCAGTGGATTAGTGAGCGGGATGCAGCTCTGGTTAATCTCCGTCAACAACAAACGGAGCTGGTAAACAGCCGCGCCTTTCGTTTGGGCAATGCTGTACTCAATCCTTTACGCTGGTTAAAGCGCTTAATTCCCGAAAAGCGGAGTGTGCGCCATGCGTAAGCAAGTGAGTAAGAAGCTGATTTTGCGTGATTGGCCAGCAGTACAAGCTTGGTTGCAGCCTCAACTACAAGCTTGGCAAGTGCAAACAGTCTCTTTGGATATTTTTGACACCCTATTGGCACGTATTGATACGCCTGAACAAGTCCAACGCTCGGTATGTCGTAAACTAGCCAAACGCTTAGATAATGCCTTTAAAGCAGAAGCGATTTGGACAGCGCGTCAAACCACTGAACAAAAATTGCGTCAGCAAGCAGCGGCACAAGGTCTAGACTATGAATGTCGCTTTAGTGAGTTAGTACCAGCCTGGCTTGAGCAATTATTAGGTGCACCCAACCCTGAATTAGTTGATTTTATTATCCGCACAGAGCTGGAGTTAGAAAGCTTAGCTTTGTATGTAAACCCTGAAGTTATACCTTTCTTGCAATGGCTCAAGCGTACTAATACACGCATTTTAGCCATCTCAGATATGTATTTAGATGGTTCATATCTGCACGAACTGCTAACTAAATTTGGGTTAGCCAGCTACTTTGATGCAGTTTATGTATCAGCTGACCGTTTGCAATGTAAATACTCTGGTAGCTTATATGAGCGGGTTGCGAGTGAGCAAAACTTAGAAAAATCCACTTGGGTGCATATAGGCGATAATCCAAGTTCTGATTTTCAAGCCGCTTGTGCGCAAGGTCTACAAGGTGTGTGGTTCTACGAAAAAGCTGAGCTTAAACGAATTGATCAGCAGGTTTTAGCGGTACGTATGGCAACGCGCGCGAGTATTTGGTCAGGGCGTTATTTCTTTTCGGTTCTACAAAATCGCTTACAAGCTTTAACGGTTGAGCGCGATGATTTTTATTTTCGCTATGGGCGCGATGTCTTAGGGGCTGCTTTTAGTACTTTCATGTTAGGTCTACAAGAACGCTTGCAACGCAAGCCAGTTGAGAAGGTATTTTTCGTAGCGCGTGATGGTTATCTGTTTCAACAGATGTATCAGCATTTAGCTGAACCTAAACCTCAAGATGCGTATCTTTATCTCTCGCGGCGGGTGATAACTGCTGCCTCAACCGCTAATGGCCTAACACGCGAGCAAGCTCAAGTTGCCTTTTATAATCCAAAGCAGCAAGGTTTGCGTTCCGTCTGTAAAGTCTATGGCTTGCCAGAGGATGACTTACAACCTTTAGCAAAACGGCATGGCTTTAAGGACTTCGCTGAACCTATTCAGGATTGGCAAGATCCACGGCTGCTAGCTTTCTTAGCCGATCCTGAAGTGCAAGCTTGTATTCGCCCAGTTGGTGCTCGGCATCGTGAGCTGCTAGAAAAGTATTTAGAGCAAGAGGGGTTTTTTCAGTATCAACAGTTAGCTCTCGTCGATATTGGCTGGAATGGAACCGTCCAAAAATTTCTTAAGCAGGCCTTTGGGCATCGTGCTGATTTTCCGGTCGTGAATGGCTATTACTTTGCTTTCGTGCCGAAGATGTACAACGATTTTGGTAAGCAAAATTATTGCGAAGGCATTATTCACGATTCTCGTCGAGACAATGCCTGTGAGCGCATTCCGGCTGAATTTGAAGAGATTTTTGAGCAAGGCGCGCGGGCTTTAGAAGCGACCACGATTGCTTATCAAGAAACCGCTAATGGAATTGAGCCAGTTCTGAAGTCACCTCAGGCAGCAGATCGTTTAGCCGAGGTTGCTTGTAATCGGATGGTAGCTGCTATTCAAGAGGGAGTGCTGCTGCATTGGGAGCATTTTCAAGCGGTGCAGCGCTTAACGGATTACAAAAGCAGTGATTTACTCCCCTATGTCTATGGCTTGTTAGAGCGTGCAGTCGTTTATCCGAGTCGTGAAGAAACGCAGTATTTAACCCGCTTAGTACATACTGAAGACTTTGGGCATGATCATGTGCTGGAGTTAGGGCGGAAAGCGCTCCGTTGGCAGGATTTTTTGCATCCTCGGCATTTATGGCAACGTGTTCAGCAGTCTGCTTGGCGTTATGCTTTATTAGATAGTATTCCCACCAGCGCACCAAATTTTGCGTTTCGGATGGCTTATTTGCATAGCGTGCGGAAATAGGGGCGGCTAAATGAAATCAGCACAGTTAGCTAAGAATTTAATCGTGAGTCCGCACCGTTTATTTATTTATGCCCAAGCCTTTCGCTTTTCTTCAGGGCGGGGGCGGTGTTTTAGTCCGGGTTTTGGTGCTTTGCTAGCTTGGCAAGCTTTAAAGCTTAAACAGCAGCTCTTGAATCGCGGCACACTTCGTTGGTGGCGCGTTTGGCTGGGTAAAGGTTAAATCATGGCTCAAGTGCAAATCTTACTGTCGACTTGGAATGGTGAGGCTTGGCTAGCTGAGTTATTAGCCTCCTTAAATCGGCAAAGTTTTGCAGATTGGGAGTTATTAGTCCGTGATGATGGCTCGCAAGATCAGACAAATAAAATTATTCTCGAATGGCAGCGTGAATACCCTTACCACTTGGGTAAGTTTATTGTTGATGGAGAGCATCTGGGTAGCACCCAAAGCTTTAGCCGCCTAGTGGAGCAGAGTACTGCCCCTTATTTAATGTTTTGTGATCAAGATGATATTTGGTTTCCAGAAAAGATTGAGTTTTCGTTGGCAGCTTTGCAAGCTTTAGAGACTGAACTGAGTATCGTTAAACCGATAGTAGTGCATACTGATTTAGCGGTAGTAAATGAGCAACGTGCGCTAATCGCAAGCTCCTTTTGGGATATGCATGCATTTGATCAAGACCAGTCTAAACAAGCTTATTTGCTGACGAATGTCGTCTCGGGCTGTGCGAGTATTTTTAATCGAGCTGCTGCTGATTTGGCCTTTCCAGTGCCAGATCAGGCCATTCAACACGATCGCTGGTTGGCTTTAGTGTGCGCTTGGTTTGGGCGGATTTACGCTTTGCCACAGCCTTTGCTGTTTTATCGGCAACACGGAAATAATCAGATTGGGGCTGATTTACAAGCACTACCTTCAAGCGAAATTACATTACGGGTGAATGCATGGAGTCGGCAAGCTGAGGCTTTCTTAGAGCGACATGGTGATGAGTTATCGCGAGCAGACTATCGGTTAGTTGCTGCTTTAGCAGGTTTGCAATATTTAAAAGGATGGGAACGGCGGCGGCAGATTGTGCAGCACCGCTTATTTAAACAGGGGATTTTGGCGAACTTAGCTTTGCTATTGTTCGCTTAAGGTTAAGCAGGATTTGACAAGATGATAAAAAAAATAAGCCGTCCTGATGTGGCAGTCATTGTATTAACGCGTAATGCGGGTGCGTTGTGGAGTGAATGGATTAAGGGGATTCAGCAACAAACCGTTCAAGCGGGTCGTTATCTAGTCGTTGACTCTTCGTCGACCGATCAAACTGCTCAGCAAGCTTTAGCCGCCGGTTTAGAGGTTTACTCGATTGCTGCCGACACCTTTAATCATGGTGGTACGCGGCAATTGGCTGCTGAGTTATGTCATGGGGCTGAGTATTTAATCTTTCTAACCCAAGATGCGATTTTAGATGAGCCTGATTCTTTGGAGTTGCTATTAGCTCAATTGGTCGATGCGAAGGTAGGGATGGCTTATGGCCGGCATATTCCACACCCATATGCATCCTTGATTGAGAAGCATGCCCGTAGTTATACCTATCCAGAAGCTTCAGCAGTACGGAGTAAAGCGGATTTGGATGAGTTAGGCTTCCGTGCGGCTTTTTCTTCGGATGTGTATGCCGCTTACCGCGCTAGTGCGTTGCGTAGTATTGGCGGTTTTCCAGAACATATTATTGTCAGTGAAGATAGCTATGTGTCAGCACGTTTATTATTAGCGGGTTGGAAAGTAGTCTATTCTGCAGAAAGCTCAGTGCGCCATTCACACCAGTATTCGCTACTACAAATTTTCCGGCGCTATTTTGATATTGGGGTCTTCCATGCTAGTGAAGCAACCCTATTACGTGGGATTGGGAAGCCCGATAAAGAAGCTTGGGTGTATGTGCGCTCGTTGATTAGTTATCTAAGTGAGCGTCGTAAGCGTTTGCTTTGGCTAGCGGCTCTACAAACCTTAGTGAAGCTGATTGGCTTTAGGGTAGGGAAGTTGTATCAGTATTTGCCTGCGCAGTGGTGTCAAAGGATTAGTTTGCAAAAAGCCTATTGGTTCGCAGAGCCTAATAGCTGGGAGCAAAGTTGGTTATATGGAGAACTGAATAGGGCTTTGGCACCTAAGAAGCTATCCGTGCCTAGCAGTTTATTAAAACCTAGTGTGCAAAGCTTAAGATCCAAGCCGATTAGTGCTCTTTCTTAAGGATTCTAGTGGCTGTACCTATCTCTAGATGGGTACAGCTAGCCAAAGAGAGAGTAACCATCTTGTATTTATTAATATTAGTTTATTATAATATTCTATATATTGCATGGCAACCTTAGGTTTCATACATCCTCCTTTGGTGGTAATTGCGCGGCTTTTAGGGTCGCGTTTTTTTTTGTCTGCTTACGCGATAACTCCTTGTCTCCGCGCCTTTCTTGCCATACAATGCGCGGTCTATTTTTTCAGATAATTACTACATACTCTTTGGAGTTTGGAATGAGAACATTCAGTGCAAAGCCGGCTGAGGTAAAACGCGATTGGTACGTCGTGGATGCCGAAGGTAAGGCGTTAGGCCGTTTGGCCACAGAAGTAGCCCGGCGTTTGCGTGGAAAACACAAGCCGGAATATACCCCTCACGTTGATACAGGGGATTACATTATTGTCATCAATGCGGATAAAGTCGCAGTGAGCGGTAACAAAGCTCAAGACAAGATGTATCATAAACACACCGGCTATATCGGTAATATGAAATCCTTTTCGTTTGAGAAATTACAACAACGTGCGCCTGGCCGTGTGGTAGAGCTTGCGATTAAAGGTATGTTACCTAAGAACCCATTAGGTCGTGCTATGTACCGTAAACTGAAAGTTTATGCTGGTGCAGAGCATAATCATCATGCACAACAGCCATTAGTGCTGGACATCAAGGGCAAGGAGTAATATTCGATGGCTGCAACTCAATATTACGGCACTGGTCGCCGCAAATCTTCTTCTGCTCGTGTTTTCTTGCGCACTGGCAGTGGCAATATCACTGTCAACAATCAACCAATTGATCAATACTTTGCACGCGAAACTGCGCGCATGGTGATTCGTCAACCGCTGAACAGCATCAGCTTAACTGACAAAGTGGATTGTGATGTCACTGTGACTGGTGGTGGTACCACAGGTCAAGCGGGTGCGATTCGTTTAGGTATTGCTCGTGCCTTACTGCAATATGACGAAGGTTTGCGTGGCTCATTGAAGAAAGATGGCTTCCTGACTCGGGATGCACGTAAAGTTGAACGGAAGAAAGTCGGTTTGCACAAAGCACGTCGCGCGACTCAGTTCTCCAAACGTTAATCTTTTCTCCAAGCTTATCCGAAAAGCCACAAGTGTTACCGCATTTGTGGCTTTTTTTGTATTAGACTCACTAAATTTAGGCCTCAATGTGGGGGTAGCCATTGTGACCCAGAAAGGCAGATAAGATTAAATAAGTACAAGCACGGAGTCGATAATGAAGCGGATTAAGTTCTTATTAGCCATGACTGGCTTGACTACTCCTTTAATCAGTGGGGCGGACACCACTATTTTTGGTACTTTAAATGCTAATTACGGATTGCTGAAAGACAACGGTAAAAGTGTAGATAAAGTCCGAATGACGGGTTCTCGTTTAGGTGTAAAAGGTTTTACCCCACTCTCCGCAGGGATTGAAGGAACTTATATTTTAGAGGCAGGCGTAAAGCTAGATGACGCAGATAAAGTTAAAACAGATACACGTCAGGCTTGGGTCGGTTTACGTGGGCAGTTAGGCGAGATTCGTTTGGGTCGTCAGTTCGGGGCGACTAAAGTTTCCTCTGCACCCGTTGACTTATTTAGCGATCAATTTGCTGACTACAATGCCATTCTAAAATCTGAATTCACCTATAATCAAAGCTTTGCTTATATTAACAAATTCGGTTCATTAGGCTTTGCTCTTGAGCTAACTAAGGACAAAAAATTCAGCCCAAGCGACAGGCAAATTACCGCTACTGATGCGGTAGTCAATTATTCGCAAGACGGTATTTATGCAGCCTTTGCCACCATGCAAGGCAAAGACAGCTTGAAAATGTCGCGTTTAACCGGCGCTTATACTTTCTTTGAAGGCCATAAGATTGGCGCGACTTTTGAGCAGGCTCGCCCTGAAATAGGTGGTGGGCATGATGCTTTTGTAGTTAGTGGTGGCGTGCAGGCTGGTGATTCTTTCTTCAAAGCCCAATATGGTGAAAATAAGTCTAAGAATGGTGGGCAAAAAGAAACTTTGTCAGCAGTAGGTGTAGATTATCATTTGGCTAAGAAAACCGTTCTGAGTTTCGAATACAGTATTAATAAAAATCGTGAGCATCTGGTGGGCGATAAAGTTAAAACAACGGCTGTGGGGCTTTCGTATGGTTTTTAAATATTAAATTCGTATTTAGTTTGTTAATCGCATAGTGATGGTGACTGTTACTATTTTCAGGATTTGGCACAACCAAGGAAATCCTTTTAGGGATTAATTTTAGTAGACGGCTCTAGATTATCAGAATAGAAACAGTCCCTGTTGGTGGCTTAGAGTCAGGAAGAATGGCAGCCAATTTACCTCACTGAATCATATTAATGCCTTATCAACGGTTAGTTTAAGGTAGCACCAGAATCCATTAAACTCCTCTAAATCATGACGGAATTATTGAGTTGCTTTAAATTTAGTAATCTCTGCTTCAGTAATATTACCTTTTTCATTATGCTGAATTTTCGCAGCGACATAACCTAGTTCAGAGGCTAGCCACAAGGTAGTTTGACGTTCACCATTATCTCGAGTCATTTGTACCTTTTCACAAGTATATTTGCCTAATGAAGTGGTAATGGTTTCTTTGCCTAAGCGTTGGAACTGATAGGTTTTGAGTTTGCCGCGCTCAGTAATGCTGTATTTCAAGGGTCGGTTGGCGGCAATATCTTCAATTAAACGTAATTCAATTAATAGCGGGTCAATTGTTCCAGCCGGTACTTTGAGTGTATAAGCCGTATTGTCTAAATTGCCTTTTACTTGGGTAGGATTGGTAAAAGTATATTGATCTGTTTTCGCTTTACGGCGGCTTTTATGTTGATACAGGTATTGCTGGGTTTGCAGTTGATCTCCCTGCTTACTACCGATACTACGCTCAGTCAGAGTATCGCCACTTAACAAGGCAGCCATGCCATTCGCTTTGGTTTGTTTTTGAAAGGTGTAGCCATTATTGCTATAGCTCAAACTTACGTTGGTATCACCAACGGTTAAACCTGAATTAGCAACGCTGTAGCTTGCTTGATAAGCAGTCACAGCGGCTTCAGCCTGTAAACTGATAACACTGAGTAGACCAGCCATGACTAAAACACGTGCTTGTGTAACCATGCGAGATATCCTGTATTTTTAATCGTTCTGAACTAATGAATTTGACCGAAAGCAAGCTGCTCGGTTCAATTTAACAAGTACCTAACTTAGCACGCTTAGCGGATGGCTTCATGATCCTAGATCAATTGTCGGGTTTAACCATTGAATTAGTGAGTTCAACTATCTACGAGCACCTATATTTTTCTGGATCAATAGTCAGTGCTACTCTCGGTGAAAAAGGTGGCTCTCTGTGTGCCCCGACTTTAAGCCTGCATAGCAATGCTGCAAATGAATTGGTATTCACGAGTGATGCTGGTCTTTGGTTCAGTTGGGCGGATATAGTTATTTATGAGACCGAACTAGTCGTTTTGCGGAACGGTGAATTAGCTAGATATAAAATCTTAAGCAGAGCAGTCGCTCGTAAACAGTATTTACCGTAGAAGTATAAAGATTCAGCCTAGCGTGGTTTGACAGCTCTCCAGCAATCACGTAACGTCCAGCGCGTCTAGGTGCATTTTTCGAAGTGTTAAACGGGAAGCTGGTATAAGCCAGCGCTGCCCCCGCAACGGTCAGTAAGTTTGCTGCTATAGCCACTGTGCTCGCGCATGGGAAGGTGCAGCAATCGACATACAGTCACTTACAAGCCCGGATACCGGCCTAGTTTATTGTGACTGCAACTTGCATGTCATGTTTCCCAACCAGCTGCGCGGTGGGCGCGGCAAGTAGGAATTCATACCATGAAAACCTCTATTCTGACTGTATTAGGCAGTGTGAGCCTAAGCGCAGTTTCTTTTCCTGCATTGGTCTGGGCTGAGCCAGCCAATAATGACATTGAAATTATCATCACTGCGGGTAGGAAAGCACAAACTGCTGATGAGACTTTGGCACCCGTTACGGTCATTACCCGTAAAGAAATTGAACAAACCCAAGCCAGTAGCATTGCTGAAGTCATAGAAACAACTCCCGGCTTATCGCTGACTAGCAGCGGCTATATGGGTAAACAAACCTCAGTCCATTTACGCGGCACTAATGATAGCCATGTCTTAGTACTTATCGATGGTGTGAAAGTAGGCTCTGCAACTTTAGGTACTACGCCACTAGAGTTATTTCCTTTAGCTCAAGTAGAGCGCATTGAAATCGTGCGGGGACCTCGTTCTAGTTTGTATGGCTCGGAGGCGATTGGGGGTGTGATTCAAATATTCACGCGCAAAGGCAGTGGAACTAAAGGTATTCAACCAAATGCTTCGATCTCTTATGGCAGTTTCAATACTGCTAAAGCGAATGCTGGGATTAGTGGTGGTTCTGGTGAAGGTACTTGGTTTAATCTGAATGCAGCAACCGAGCGTACTGATGGAATTAATTCCCAAGATTTCTATACAGTGTATTTACCCGATTTCTCGACTGGCAAAGTGTATGAATCGGATAAAGACGGCTATAGGAATAATAGCTTTTCTCTGCGGGCAGGTAATCGCTTTGAAAATGGCATGACTGCTGAGGCCGGTGTGATGCAAGCTCAAGGGAAAAGTGAGTTTGATGGTGAATATCAAAACGAAAATCACTTTAAACAGCAAGTCACACAGGGAAAGTTTAGTGCACCTGTAGGCGCAAGCACTACCATAACAGCGCAACTGGGGAACTCAGTCGATAAACAGGATAGTTACAAAGATAGCGTCTTCCAAGAGCGTTTCCAAACCAAACGCACGAGCGCTACCTTGCAAACTGATATGCAATTAGGTGCTGCAGGCAATGTGACAGCGGGCTTAGATCAGGTTAAAGATAAGGTCAGTGGTACGACTGATTATGCTGTGACCTCGCGCAAAAACACTGGCTTATTTGCAAGCTACCAACTAACAGCGGGTGACAATAAATTCGATATTTCTGCCCGTCAAGATGACAACGAGCAATTTGGCAAAAAGGCTACTGGTGGAGTTGCTGTTGCGCATGAGTTTTCTGAAGGCTTGCGTGCAACGGCCTCTTATGGCAGCGCTTTTAAAGCACCGACGTTTAATGATCTTTATTATCCCTTCAGTGGCAACGCCGACTTAAAGCCAGAAAATAGCAAAAACCTAGAATTGGGTGTAGCAGGACGTTTAGCTAGTGGTGAGTGGGCAATTTCTGCTTTCCAAAATAAGATCGACGACCTGATTCAATGGCGGGATACCGGTGGAGGTATTTGGAAACCGATGAATGTGGCCAGTGCTAAAATTACCGGTTTAGAACTGTCTGCTGCTCAGCGTTTAGGGGAATGGCAAATTTCAGGTAATGCCACTTTCCAAAAACCAGAAGTAGCCAGTGGCGAGCAAGCGGGGGATTTATTGATCAACCGCCCTAAGCAAATTTTTAATCTAGATGCAGAGCGCCAATTAGGGCGTGTCTCCGTGGGGGCTGCTATCCATGCTGAAGGTCGTCGTTATAATGATACTTCTAACCTCCAACCTTTAGCTGGTTTTGGCACTTTAGATTTGCGGGCGAAATATGCGATTAATCGTGATTTAGCAGTTAGTGCGAAACTAGCTAATGTCTTAGATAAAGATTACGAGCTGCGGAAAGGTTATAACCAGCCCGGTGTAAATGGGATGCTTAGTTTGGAGTATCAGCCGAAGTAAGGGAATAAACTACAGCGGCAACTCATCAGTAGTCGCCGCTTTTAAACTAAGCTACTGCTTTAAATCAGTAGCTAACCAAACATCCGCCGTCGAGCCACGTGTAAAGCTAATTACATCGCTGGCACTATCATGGGTAAATCGCCCAACCTTGATCACTTGATCATAGGGTGCAAACCAGTTATGCGCTTTTTGATTGATACCGAATTTACCATCTTCAGCCAAAGCTAGGTAAATTCCACCAGACTCAGTGGGTAGGTAACTAGCCATATCATCTTTGCCATCAGCATTAAAATCACCAGCTACTAATTGGCTAGCTCCAGTCGCTAGACTGGTATGCCAAACGGTTGCAGGAGTGAAGCTAGTGCCAGTAGAGAGGCTGACTTTTACTTCCCCATTGCTAAAGCTAAAACCTAAATCAGTTTGCTTATCCCCATTGAAATCACCGACTACGATTTGCTGCACATTTAAAGGTAATGCATCACTCCACTGCGTTTGAGAGCCAAATAAGCTACCGTTCGATAAGCTAACTAAGATTAACCCCTTACCACGTTTAAGTGTGGCTAAGTCATCTTTGCCATCACCATTAAAGTCACCTATTACGGGTAGGCCATCTTGGGCACTTTTCAGGCTAAACCATAAACGAGGATTGTCAAAACTGTTGCCATTAGAAGGAGCTACATAAACTTGGCGTAAATTATTATGCGTTAGGCTCATCAAGTCCGTTTTGCCATCACCGTTAAAATCACCAACCGCAACCTCTTCATTCGCCAAAGCAAATTGGGTTTTCCATAAGGTTTTAGTTGCTAATTTAGTACCAGTCGACAGCGCTACAAACACTTTATGGCTAGTATATTGGGCGAAGCTGGCTACATCATCCAGATGATCACCATTGAAATCACCAATGAGTGGGAGAGCTTGATTTGCGACAAAAGACTCATGCCATTTGCTGACAGAAGCAAAACCGAAAACAGTTGGACTGACGGTTACATTAGGTACTAAACATTGCGGGTAGGCTGCTGCATACGTTTCAACGGTGGAGCGCATTTGCTCAGGTACTCGAAATGCATCGACGCCATAAGGATGATTAGTACCAAAGCTCATTGAGAGATTTTGTGAGCCACCACTGACTAAATGGCAATAGCTCATAATAGTACCAGGATGAGTAGCAGTACTACCCCCAGTTAATGTGCCTAAGCCTGGCAAGTTCATAGCTGGTTGATAATTTTGGCAAACACCACCAGCGGTTGCATAGCAACAATCAATAGGCAGGTTATAACCGTGATCAACATCATAGGCATGTGTATGGGAACTGCCAAAATTATGCCCTAGTTCATGCGCAACCACATAAGCATCCCAAACAATCATAGGACTATTGGGAGTAAAGCTACCACTCATACCCCCACTAACACCAAAGTCATAAGAGCCTTGGCTCGCGCCTGCGTAAGAAGGGGCGGTACAAATACTTGCAATAAAAGCAATGCCACCATTCATACTATTTTTACCACTCAAAAAGTGTACCGTGGTACGTGCAACACTAACTCGTTTAGTTAAGTAATACGACTGCAGTTCATAAAGAGCGCTACTGGTGCTTGAAGCCTCCCAAGGATCATCAGGGCTGGTGTAAAGCACGATTTCTTTTAAACGTAGGGTGGTGTTGATTTCGGCCTCATAAATGCTGGAGACATAAGCCATTAAATCAGTGATATATTGTGCAGCAGCAGCCGTATTGTTGAATAAACTATAAAACTCATAATCTGTTTCAATGATGAGTTCAGCGGTATAGTTTAAGCCATTGCCCAGTTGAGCACGGTGTGGAGCCTTTAATTTAGCTTTAATCCCTGCAGGTAAAGGTGGTTTAAATTGATTGCTTCCATCTACACCACAGCTAAAATCCTTGTGTTTGAAGTCTTGCTCTGGAATCAAAGCACGGGTATTGAAATCTTCAGCTTGTTCTTTGGAATGCCCGCTCACATAGATTTGCCCTTCTAGTTGCACAATCGAGCGAGTCTTACCATCTGCATCAATGGCCATAAAAGCAGAGGAATTAGCTTGCTCAGCAACCTTACCCTGAAAATAATGAGTCTGTGGTAGAGGCAGATTCTGGGTTCCAGAACTACCTTTGATAGTGATCTTGGCATCGGGGGTGAAAATTTGAAACTGTTCTAGTTGAAGGTCAGCTGTTTTGCTGGCGTTTAAAGGCGTTGCAACTAACTCGGCTTGTTGGGCTTGATAGAGTTCGCCCGCAAAATTAACTTGTTTAAAATTAAGTGGTTCAGCAGCTAGTAGCGGTGTTGCAATGAGGCTTCCTGCTAATGTCCAAAACATTAGTCGCAAGAGCAATTTAGCAAAGCTCATGATTATGAATACCTTTGAAATCTGATAAAGAATTACGCTCTAATCAATATCTTGAGAGCAAAATAGAATGAGGAGTTGGCTGCAACTTTATCCCTAAATGTGTCCTTACGCCAATCTTTCTCATAAGACTTATTTACAGGCAGCTCTTTATGCAAAATCAGTTCAATAAGGCTCATTGTGTTAACTGCGCGTACCGATTGTTATCTCGTCGAACACCCTCAGCCTTTCGCCGAAGCTCTAAAACGTGCACAGCGCTATTGTGAGGCGGGTGCTGATTGTGTTTTTGTTCCGGGAGTGAGGGATCTGAATACTATTAAACAGCTAGTAAAGCAGATTCCTAAGCCATTGACTGTGGTCGTTGGTCTACAAGGCAATTCTTTTAGTGTGCAGCAGTAGCTGATATTAATGTTATAATTTTCTATTCTAAAACTCCTTAGCCAAGCATCATGAGTCTGCAACCCCACCAAATCGAACTTCTTTCTCCTGCCAAAACCGCTGAGATTGGCCGCGAAGCCATTTTGCATGGTGCGGATGCGGTCTATATCGGTGGCCCCGATTTTGGTGCGCGGCATAATGCGAGTAATACTGTGGCGGAAATTGCTGAATTGGTGCAGTTTGCGCATCGTTTTCATGCACGCATTTTCGTGACTTTAAACACGATTTTGCATGAGGCCGAGTTAGAGCCAGCACGGCGTTTAGTCACCGATTTATATAATGTGGGTGTGGATGCATTGATTGTGCAGGATATGGCGCTATTGGAGATGGACATTCCGCCGATTCAATTGCATGCCTCTACCCAATGCGATATTCGTTCTGCTGCCAAAGCCAAGTTTTTAGCCGATGCTGGATTTTCGCAGATTGTGCTAGCGCGTGAGTTAAGCTTGCCACAGATTCGCGAGATTGCTCAAACGGTGGGTGAGGGCGCGACCATTGAGTATTTTATTCATGGTGCTTTATGTGTTGCGTTTTCAGGGCAATGTTATATCAGTCACGCAGAAACAGGGCGCAGTGCGAATCGTGGCGATTGTTCGCAGGCTTGCCGTTTGCCTTATACCCTCACCGAGCAAAATGGGGCGGTGATTGCTTTCGATAAGCATTTGTTGTCGATGAAGGACAATAATCAGTCAGCGAATTTGGAGGCTTTACTCGATGCGGGTGTGCGTTCGCTGAAGATTGAGGGGCGCTATAAAGATGTGTCCTATGTAAAAAATATTACTGCGCATTACCGCCAATTATTAGATCAAATTTTGGAACGGCGGCCTGAATGGGCGCGTGCAAGTTCTGGTTCTAGCGAGATCTTCTTCAAACCAAATCCCGACAAAACCTTTCATCGTGGCAGTACCGATTATTTTGCCACAGCCCGCAAACCAGACATTGGAGCATTTGACTCACCCAAGTTTGTCGGCTTGCGTTTAGGTACTGTCCATCAAGTCAGTAAAGATTGGCTGGAGCTAGCTACTCCGGAAATGATGGCAAATGGTGATGGCCTGAGCTTCATGCGTAAGCGCGAAGTGGTCGGCTTGCAAGCGAACACCGTGGAACAGCGCGGCAAAACTAAAGAGGGTGAAACGATCTGGCGTATTGTGCCGAATGATCCGAGTAGCTTGGTGGGCTTAAAACTTGGCACTGAAGTGTCGCGTAATCGTGATCATGCGTGGGAATTGGCGCTGTTAAAAAAATCGGCAGAACGCTTAATTCCTGTGTGGATCAGCTTAAATGAAACACCGACTGGCTTGAGTTTGAGTCTTACCGATGCGGATATGATTAGTGCGACAGTGCCGCTTGATTTGGCTTTAGAACCAGCTCGCCAAGCGGATAAAGCGTGGGCAAGTTTGCGCGATAATGTAGGCAAATTGGGTAATACGATTTTCACTGCACAAGATATTCAGCTTAACTTGAGCCAACCGTGGTTTGTGCCTGCGTCTAGTTTGAATCAATTGCGCCGCGATGCGGTGGCAGCTTTAGAGCAAGCACGCTTAGCGGTTTGGCAGCGGCCGCCCCGTAAAGCGCCTATGCAACCAGCGCCACGCTATCCTGAAACCTCACTGTCTTATCTCGCTAATGTTTATAACTCGCTGGCTTGGCAGTTTTATCGTAAGCACGGCGTGGAGGTGATTGAGCCAGCCTATGAAGCGCACGAAGAGGAAGGTGAGGTGAGTTTAATGATCACCAAACATTGCCTGCGTTTCTCTTATAATCTCTGCCCGAAACAAGCCAAAGGTGTGCAAGGGGTGATGGGGCAGGTGCGCGCTGATCCTTTGATTCTCAAAAATGGCGACGAAACTTACACCCTGAAATTCGAATGTCGCCCTTGTGAAATGCATGTAATGGGCAAGATGAAAAAGCATATTTTGAAGCAAGCACCACCCAGTACAGTGGCTACTTCGATTCCTTTGACATTCTATAAACAGCGTCCGCAACCTTAGTTATTGCAGCTTGTCGCGTAACGAATACCACAGCAAGCCGATCCATTCGTGCAGGGCAATAGAGCTGCGTACCAAGGCAGTTGCCTGTGGCACAAATTTCATAGGGTAATCCGTCCATTGAATCGCACCGCTATAAGACACCGAGGCAGGAAGATACTGTAGTTTGCGCTTCCGAAAGGAATATAAACTGCGTGGCATATGCCAAGCTTGGGTGACTAACCAAGCTGAGTGAATACCGGCTTTTGAAAGCATTTCATCAGTAAACTGTGCGTTTTGCCAAGTCGTGTGACTTTCGGTTTCTAGCCATTTTACAGGGACGCGAAACTCATCTTGTAAGACATCGCGCATCAGTTCCGCTTCACTACGCGCATCCGGTAAAGGACTGCCACCCGTGACTAGAATCGGTAAGCCTGTGGCACGAGGTAAATGTGCAGCATAACGTAAGCGTTCAATGCCCGCTAAGGAAGTGCTTTCTCCACCAGCGTATTCTGGAACGTTTAAATTCCGTCCTGAGCCTAACACGACAATAGCTTGAGGTAAGGGTTCTTGTTTCCATAGTTCGAAGCGCGGTGGGTATTGTTTTTCTAGTTCGCCGAGTAGCCAGCTAGCAGTGATCGGCAAGCTTAGGATAAGAATTTGCAAAGCAGCAAAAGCGAATAGACTACAAACGAGCATTTTGCGTTTTCTCCAGAGCAGAGCGATTAAGGCTAACACTAGAAATTGGCCAGGGGGCAGGAGTAAAAACTCAAAACTGCGATTAAGAAGGGCATTATCCATACGAGGCTCAGTGGGCTAAGGGGGAATTATTGTCTAAATAGCGCATGTCGATTCGGAAGGGTTTATACTGGATTTCACTTACCTTTGCCTAGGCTGGACAAGTATGGATTCCTTAAATAACTCCATCGTATACGCTGGAGTGGTTGCGTTAGCCGTCGTGTTGATCGTAATCGCTTTATTCTCCACTTTTTATCGACGCTCTACTAAGGATCGTGCTTTTGTGCGTACGGGGTTTGGTGGTGAACATGTGGTGATGAATAGTGGTGCGCTGGTATTTCCAGTCTTGCATGACATGATGACGATTAATATGCAAACCATGCGGGTGGAGGTGGAGCGTTCTAACCATGATGCCTTGATTACCCATGATTCTTTGCGGGTTGATGTGGTAGCAGAGTTCTTCTTGCGGGTTGCACAAAATCATGCAGCCATTTCTACTGCGGCACGTACTTTAGGTGATCGCACCTTAAATCAAGAACGTATGAAAGAAATCGTTGAGGCACAATGCGTTGCAGCGCTGCGTTCGGTTGCTTCTAGCATGTCTTTGGATGAATTACATGTAAAACGCGCGGATTTTGAAAGTAATGTAGAAAATAACTTAAATACTGAGTTCCAAAAGAATGGATTGGAGTTAGTTTCAGTTTCTTTAATGCGCTTAGATCAAACAGCACGAGAGTATTTAGATGAAAACAATGCATTCGATGCGCGCGGTTTAATTAAGCTGGATGAAATTACCGAAGAAAGTCGCAAGCGCCGGAATGACATTGAGCAAGAAAATAAAATTAAAATCCAAGAGAAAAATAAAGAGGCTGAGCAGCGGCGTTTGCATATTCAACAACAAGAAGTAGAAGCACAGAAACAACAAGAAAAGTATTTAGCCGATTTACAAGCGCAAACTGCCAAGGATATTGAGGAAAATAAACTTCGAGTAGAGCGTGAATTAGAAGAAATTCGCATTGCTAAAGAAACGGCCATTGAAATGGCGCGGCGTGATATGGAAGTTGCGCGTGCTGAATTTGAAAAGGGTATTTCTGAGGCTTGGATGGCGACCGACAAAATGAAAGCTGAAGCGGCACGCTTAACTGAGGAAATCGCTACCGCGCGTGAAAAAGCCGAAGCAGAGCGTAAAAAACTCATCGAAGTAATTAGTGCGCAAAAAGAAGCTCAGCGCCAAACTATTATTGCGGAAGCAAATGCAGAAGTAGAGCGCTTAGCAGCAAAAGCCGCGGAAGTTCGTTATCAAGTGGAGGCGATTGGGAAACGTACTTTAAATGAAGCTGCCAATATTCTTGGGCAAAGCCAAATTGATATGCAAGTCAAAATGGAAATTGTCCGGCAGTTACCACAAATTATTCGTGAGAGTGTAAAACCGATTGAAAATATCGATGGTATTAAAATCATGCATATTGACGGTTTAGGTGCTGTTTCAAGTTCATCTTCTGCTAATATGAGTGGTGGTGGTAATAAGGGTGGTTTAGCTGATCAAATTGTGGATAGTGCGCTACGTTATCGTGCACAAGTTCCCTTAATTGATAGTTTGCTGCGGGAAGTCGATTTAAAAGGCGATAGCAGTGACGGTTTAACGGGGTTTATTCGGGAACAGATTGCTCCCGAACGTTCTAAGCATCCAGCGCGTGATTCTAACGATGAGGCTGAAGATAAACCCGATGCAGCCTAAACTTAATTAGCACCACCTTGTTCGTTTTGGTTGGTTGCGGAAGCCTGTTTATTTTCCCATTCATTTAAACGGGCTTCTAGCGCCTCTAATTTTTCGCGAGTGCGTTGTAGCACAGCCGTTTGAATATCAAATTCTTCGCGGGTAACCAAATTCATTTTTTGTAAACCCGCTTCCATCACACCACGCATATTCTTCTCAAAATCCTCCTGCATATTGCGTACCGGCTCAGGTAGTAGTTCTGAAAACTTTTTCATCATGTCATCTAAAGGATTGCTCATTGCTGTGACTCCTAATGGCTTAGCCGAAAATACTGGTGCATAGAAAATTTTTGTAAGCACTTTTCTGGTGCATAGATAGTTCGCAGTGCTTACGAATCGACACTAGTTTAAATCAATCTGTGGGTTTTAGGCGCTTTTTAAAGTTGGCATAGCCCTTGCTAGACAAGCCTTAAGTTTTAAAGCTGCAAGTTTTTACAGTTTCATGGCATTAGAAAAGGAGTGCTACTGATGAAGATGATAACAGCCATTATCAAGCCGTTTAAGCTCGACGATGTGCGGGATGCGCTCAGTGAAATCGGGGTCAAGGGCATCACTGCGACTGAAGTGAAAGGTTTTGGACGGCAGAAGGGACATACTGAATTATATCGTGGTGCTGAGTATGTGGTTGATTTCTTACCAAAGATTAAAGTCGAAATTGCTATTGATGACAGCTTAGTAGATCGCGTGATCGAGGCCATTAGCAAGGCTGCTAATACCGGGAAAATTGGTGATGGCAAAATCTTTGTGATGCCGTTGGAACAAGTCGTACGGATTCGTACGGGCGAAACTGGTAGCGAAGCGCTCTAAAGGGGGATGGAATGAATTTAAAGTTTGCTTTAATGCTAACAGGGGCTTTGTTAGGTCTATCCGGTCTAGCTGGGGCACAAGAGGTGACTACTGCCGCCGCTGATGCAGCTGCGACTGCTGCATCTACTGCACCAACACCCGATAAAGGCGATACGGTGTGGATGATGGTTTCCACTTTACTCGTCATTATGATGGTGATTCCGGGCTTAGCTTTATTCTATGGCGGCTTGGTACGCTCTAAGAATATGCTCTCAGTTCTTGCGCAAGTCTTTAGCATTTTCTGCTTAATCGCCCTATTGTGGGTTATCTATGGCTATAGCTTAGCCTTCACCGATGGCAGTAGTTTAAATAGCTTTATTGGTAGTTTTGATAAGTTATTCCTAAAAGGGGTAGATACTTCTGTCACAGTGGAAACCTTTACTAAAGGGGTGGTGATTCATGAAATGGTTTTTGCCATCTTCCAATTGACCTTTGCGGCTATCACTGTTTCTCTGATCGTCGGTGGTTTTGCTGAGCGGATTAAATTCTCAGCTTTATTAATCTTCTGTGTACTGTGGTTTACCTTCTCTTATCTACCAATGGCACATATGGTCTGGTTCTGGGGTGGTCCATCTGCTTATGATGCCCCAGCGGGTTTCTTATTTTCTAAAGGCGCTTTAGATTTCGCAGGTGGTACCGTTGTGCATATTAATGCTGCAATGGCGGCTTTAGTGGGTGCAATTGTCGTAGGTAAGCGGGTTGGTTATGGCCGTGATTCAATGGCTCCGCATAACTTAGTAATGACCATGATTGGTGCTTCTTTACTCTGGGTGGGTTGGTTCGGTTTCAATGCGGGTTCTAACTTAGAGGCGACGGGCACTGCTGTTTTAGCGATGTTGAATACGATTGTCGCTACTGCTGCGGCAGGTTTATCGTGGATGGCTGCTGAGTGGTTATTACGGGGTAAGCCTTCATTACTGGGGGTGGTATCCGGCGCTGTCTCTGGCTTAGTGGCTATTACGCCAGCGGCTGGTTTTGCAGGTCCGATGGGGGCGATTGCTTTAGGTTTAATCACGGGAGCAGCTTGCTTATGGGGTGTCACTGGCTTGAAACATATGCTTGGCTATGACGACTCCTTAGATGTATTCGGTGTACACGGTATTGGTGGCATCATAGGTGCGATTGGTACTGGTATTGTGATCAATCCAGCTTTGGGTGGCTCTGGGGTCTTTGACTATGCTACAGGTACGGTTGCGGCCTATAGCAGCTCACAAATCTTCAGTCAGCTATGGGGCGTGGGGGTAGCGATTTTGTGGTCAGGGGTGGTGAGCTTTGTCATTCTGATGCTATTGAAGCACACCATTGGCTTACGGGTTACGCACGATGAAGAGCGTGAAGGTTTAGATACCGTCAGTCATGGTGAGCGTGCTTACACTATTTAAGCTCAGTTTAGATCTGTGTGTTTCTCTAGGAATTGGCGGGGCATGAACCCGCCTTTTTTATTGCAAGATCTAAGCAATTAGAATTTAGGGGTGAAGGGATCCATTACCACAATCCTACCTTGACGGGTACGCATTAAATTATCGCCATGTAAATCCCAGCTAACAAAATCCTGATGCTCGCGGTAATAGCGGCAGAGTTGGCGTAAATCATCAGCTAAAGCTTGCCCGTAACGTTCTTTGACCCAGCCCCAAACTTCCAGACGATCTTTTTCTTCCATCCAATCAATTTCATGTACATGCTCAGTGAAGAAAGCAGTGTCTTCTGCGTTGAGATGCTCCAAACGTTCCATCACATAGATAATCCGATAATCAAGTTCGTTTTTGGTAAAAATCTCAATCTGTTCCAAAGGCAAAACTTCATCGTCTTCAGAAAGTAGACCAATGCGGCGAATAAATGGAATCTCAGTAAGCTGCTGCTGCTGAATTGCATCGCAGAAATATTCAAGACCTAAGGAAAATTTTTCGAGCAGTACATAATGCTTCCATTCGCCTGCTTGAGTTTCGGCGAAGAAATCCCGATGACATTTTTTGCAATTAAGAGAGAGATCTTTGCCATCACAGTGCATGGCGTAGACATTAGTGAGGAAGGTATTTTCACACTGGGGACACTGCATGCGTTCATATTGGCCTTCTAGAAAACATTGCAGGATTTGTTGACTGACATTCATGAGTAGCTATCTATATCAATAATCGATCCCATTGATTTGCAAGATCCACGCCCCCGGATGCGCAATGCCCGGAAAATAATCATCTATCCACAGACCTACATCAATGCCTTGCTCATATAAGCATGCGCGTTTTAATTGACCGTCGGTAGTATAGATGGGAATACTATCATCTTTAAGAGTTTCCCTAATTTCTGTAATGCCATCTTGATGATCTGCGCGTAAAGTGCATACCAAGGGTTCCCAACCTTGGGCTTGATAGGCTGAAATTAAGGTTTGAAAAAATTTAGGGTCAGCGGTAATAGTACAGTCAAAGTCGAAAGCAATTCGACGTGAGGTGGGTGAGTCAGCAAGCGCGTAAATATCAATCCGGAATTCATTGAATTCAGTGGTCAGGCTATGTCGCTGTTGATGCTCAAGAGTTTGCTTGAGCAGCTTAAACGCTGGACATAAGCCGGCATGTTGATAATAAAAGACGAGATTGCTCATATTTTCTCTAAGTGGATAATTTGAATTTATACCGCAAACTGGTCATTCAAATTATAAAAATTTCTGCACTGCTTATGACAAAACTGCATAAGTGAAAATTAGTTAGCTCAGGAGAGTACCCATGAAACTAGGTCTAAATGGATTAATTATAATTATAGGTTTGGGCTTAACAGCCTGTCAGGCTCCTACCTCTTCAGAGAGTGGTGTACGCCCTTTGCCTACCCCGAAAGGTCAAGGTGGTATGACCCTATGCCCAATGGATGCACGTCTGTGCCCGGATGGACGCACTTCAGTAGGGCGTACTGGACCAAATTGTGAGTTTGCGGCTTGTCCGAGAGGCTAAACGCTGCGTCGGAAATTCATAAAAGGAATAGAGGCTCTTGTGATAGTTAAGACTAACTTAATTATTATTCTAACAAGTGACGAGAGCCTCCATGTTTTACCGTGTCGCTTTAATCGCTGCTAGTTGTCTAGCACTAGCAGCTTGCTCTGGTTCTGAAGATACCCCAACCTCGAAAGCTCCAGTTGAGCAACCCCCCATAACAGTAAATACTCTACCAGCGCCGGTAACTGCATCAACCCGAGTGCTTGCTAGTCAGGGTGCTCCGGCGAATGCAGCGGCTACTAATAGCCCTCCAGTTGATCCAGCTACCTGCCCCTATACGGTAGAGGAGCTTAATCAAGGCTTAGGTTTAAAGCTGAGTATTGTTAATGCGGTGGAAGTTCCATTTGCAGGCGGAACACAGCTTAGCTGCCAATACACTGGTGAACAGTCGGCTACCATCACCGTAAATAAATTAGTAATGCAAGATCCGAAAATGCTTGAAGGCATGGAGCAGTTTTTAGCAGGTAGCTTAGAAGCAGTCCCGAATGATCCTGATAAAGCTCAATGGAATACGACTGATAGTGGCTTAAATGATTTAACTCTGCACTATGTACATGCAGGGACTAGCATTGATGTGCGTTTATTAGGTGTTGATCAAGCCGAGTGGCCTGCGATGAAACAAAAATTGTTGGGCTTACGTCGCACCCCTTAATAGCTTATGCTAGTTGGCAGCACAATTTTTGTTGCTGCTAGTTAGTTTTAAAGGATGCTGATGATGTTCACTGTTCCAGTTGCTTGTCCTCACGATTGCCCTGATACCTGCGCGATGCGAGTCACAGTGAATGCGGCAGGGCTTGCGATTAAAATCGAAGGTGATCCACAGCATCCCACGACGGATGGCGTACTTTGCACCAAAGTAGCGCGCTATCTAGAGCGTACCTATCATTCTGAGCGTTTACTCTATCCGCTTAAACGCATTGGCCGAAAAGGTGAAGGCAAATTTGCACGTATTAGCTGGGATGAAGCTTTAGATACGATTGCTGCTCGTCTTAAAACCATTGCTGCGCGTAATCCAGAAGCGATTATGCCCTATAGTTATGGTGGCACGATGGGGCTGGTACAAGCAGAAGGAATGGCGGCACGTTTCTTTAATAAGCTGGGTGCTTCGCGCTTAGATCGTACCATTTGTGCTTCAGCAGGTGCAGCAGCAATGCGTGCAACTTATGGTGCAGGCGTAGGTATGGATGTAGAGCAGCTTGATCAAGCTAAGCTCATCTTGATTTGGGGCAGCAACCCCATTACCACGGGTGTACATCTTTGGCGCAAAGTGCAAGCAGCCCAACGTCAAGGTGCTACCGTTATTGCCATTGACCCGCATCGTTCGCTTACTGCACAAAAATGCCAGCAACATATCGCTATTTTACCGGGCACAGATGCCGCTTTAGCTTTTGGCTTGATGCATATCTTGATTCGTGAGCAGTGGTTGGATCAGGATTATATTGAACACTATACCCTAGGTTTTACAGAGCTAGCGGCGCGGGCAGCCGACTATACGCCAGCGTATGTAGCAAAGATTTGCGGAATAACCACGCACGAAATAGAAGCCTTAGCCGCTTTAATAGCGAAGACTGCTTTACAAGATCAACAACCGGTTGCTTTCCGTTTGGGCTATGGGGCACAGCGAGTACGTGGTGGTGCAAATGCGATTCGTGCTGTGAGCTGTTTACCGTCCTTAATTGGTGCTTGGCGACACGCAGCAGGTGGCTTATTGCTGTCTAGTTCAGGTTTTTTTCCGATCAATAAAGCAGGTTTAGAGCGTCCTGATTTATATCCAAGCGGTACACCGCGTTTATTGAATATGAGTACGATAGGTGATCATCTGTTGCAGGATGGGGTAGAGGCCGTACTCGTGTATAACAGTAATCCGGTGGCGATTGCTCCTGAAAGTAGCAAAGTTGCGCAGGGTTTTGCGCGTGAAGATTTATTTACGGTTGTCTTAGAGCATTTCCAAACTGATACCGTCGATTATGCAGATATTGTGCTGCCAGCCACTACGCAGTTAGAGCATAATGACATTCACAAGTCTTACGGGCATCGCTATATCTTACTGAGTCAACAAGCGATTCAACCACTGGGTGAGTGCAAATCAAACTCTGAAATTTTCCGTCTTTTAGCGGCTAAAATGGGTTTCACTGAAAGCTGTTTCCAAGAGGATGATCGGGCTATAGCACAAGCTGCATTTAACTGGCAGCATCCGCATACAGCGAATATCCGTTGGGAAACTTTGCAACAACAAGGTTGGCAGAAATTAAATGTCGCCGCTGCGCCATTTGCAGCGGGCAATTTCCCGACACCCTCAGGTCGTTGTGAGTTTGTTTCTTCGGAACTAGCTTCACAAGGTTTAGATCCTTTACCGAATTATTTGCCACCTTATGAATCAGTCGCGAGTAATCCAGACTTAGCAACACATTATCCTTTGCAGCTGATTTCACCTCCTGCCCGACATTTTTTAAATAGCAGCTTTGTGAATGTGGATAGCTTACGCAAGCAACTGCCTGAGCCGAGTTTAGAAATTCATCCAGCTGATGCAACCGCTCGCCAGATTCAAGAGGGGCAAATGTTGAAAGTGTTTAATGAGCGTGGGGCGTTTCAGTTGAAAGCTGTCATTACAGATCGGATCAAGCAAGGTGTGGTCTTAGCCTATTCGATTTGGTGGAAGAAAATGTCGAGTGATGGCAAAAATTGCAATGAAGTGGCGAGCCAGGCACTCACCGACTTAGGCGCAGCGGCTACCTTTTATGATTGTTTAGTTGAAGTCCAAGTCGCCTAAGCAATATTCGTAGTTTGATGATCGCTTAAATCTTCACCAGGCGATAGGTTCTCATGCGGCGAAATTACCAAAGCGCTCTAGCCAAGTATTGAGTGGCTTATTCACCTAGTCCTCCTCCAGATGAAACAACGAAGTCTCTATGATGACACAGATAAACTCTGGCGCGCTCTACGCTTTAAGCGATAGTGACTGAAGATAGCAGAGATTACATAAGCACTACCCGCCAGCAGAATAATAGTTGGGCCAGCCGGTAAATCAGGGCTATAAGAAATCGCTAAGCCGCCGATGGTAAAACTACTACCCAATACAGTCGCAATCAGCATCATCCAACCGAGTGAATGTACATAATGCCCAGCAATGGCAGCGGGTAAGGTAAGTAAGGCAATGACCAAAATTAGCCCCACCACATGAATCAACAGAACTACAGTGACAGCGATCAAGCAGAGTAGCAATAAATAGAAAAAACTCACAGGCACGCCACGTAAACGTGCGAATTCTTCGTCAAAAATCACAGCTAAGAACTGACGGTAAAATAGACCAACAATCAGTAGTAGTACTAAATCCAAAATCCCCATAAACCAGACATCTTGCTCGGGAACTAATAAAATATTGCCAAACAAATAGCTAGTTAAACTGCTGGTATAACCCGGAGTTTGGGCAATAAAGAGCAAGCCCACTGCCATTCCCATCGCCCAGATTGCACCAATCAAGGTATCTTCTTGGGTTTTCCAATTGAGGCGAATCCAGCCAATCAAGAGGGCAGAAACAATGGCTGCAATCAAAGCACCTAATAGTGGATCAAAGCCGAAATAAACGGCTGCCCCCATACCTGCTAAAACGGAGTGAGCAATCCCGCCTGCTAAAAAGGTGATGCGCTTCACCACCACAAACGTCCCAATCACTCCGCAGCCTAAACTAGCTAATAAGCCAGCGAGCAAGGAGATTTGTAAAAAGGGTTGGCTTACTAAAGCGCTTAAAAACTCAGTCATGGCGGTAGAGGTAATTAAAATTAGTGAACATGGGCGACGCGCCGAATCGGCTCGCCATATAAATGCTGGATCAAATGACCATCAATAGTATCGGTGGTATGGCAGACTAAAGTGCGATTTAAACAAGCTACTCGACTCACATAATCTGAAATGAAGGCTATATCATGCGAGACTACCAAAATAGTTAAGCGTTTATTTAATTCGCGTAAATGATCGAAAATATCGCTTTCAATACGCATATCAATATTCGCAGTTGGCTCATCTAGAATGAGAATCTTCGGATCACTAACTAAAGCACGGGCTAATAAAATTCTTTGTAATTGGCCACCGGATAAGGCACTAATCGGGCGCTGAGCTAAATCTTGGGCTTCTAATTCAGCTAAAGCTTGCTGCACTGCTGCATAATCGGCGGCGTTATAGCGACCTAGCTGTCTACCTGCACCCAAACGTCCTAGTAGCACAGCTTGTTCTACAGTAATCGGGAAGTCACGGGCAAAGCCCGGATATTGCGGCACATAACCAATTTGAGTGCGCTGTTGAGCAGGCTTTTTGCCGAGCACCGTCACAGTACCCGTTTGTGGTTTAATTAAGCCTAAAATAAGTTTGAGCATCGTGCTTTTGCCGCCTGCATTAGGGCCAACAATGCCTAAAAACTCACCTTGCTCCACACTAAAGTCAATATTTTGTAGCACTGGAACAAGGCCATAAGAAAAACTTACCTTGTGTAGCTCAATCACTTTACTCACGCTCAACTCCAGCGATTAAGCGAGCGGCTTTACGTAAGTTGGGAATATAGTCTTCAGCTAAATTGTCAATGGAAATGACGTGACCGCCAATCGCTTTAGCTACTTGCTCAGCAGCGCGCTGGCTAAATTGTGGTTGCACAAAAATAGTTTTTACTTGGGCGTGCTTGGCTTCATCAATCAAGGCAGCTAAAGCTTTTGCCCCCGGTTCTTTACCTTCCACTTCAATCGGGATTTGTTGTAAGCCATAAGCATCCGCTAGATAACCCCAAGCAGGATGGAAAACCATAAATTTGAGGTTTTGCTTATCTTTAAATAGTTCTATCAACTCTTGATCAAGCTGATCTAATTCAGTAGCAAAATTCGTATAGTTTTTATTAAATTGCTCGCTTTGTTCTGGACGTAATTTGCTAAAGGTATCAGCAAGTTGCTTCGCCATTTGTTTCGCAATCCGTGGGCTGACCCATAAATGTGGATCAGGTGCAGACCCTTGCGGTTCGGCATGCCCCTCATGTCCTGCATGTGAATGTGCTTCTAGGCTACGCAATTTAACGCCATCCCGCGCATCGACCAACAGAATCGTAGGATTTACTCCTTGAATGCGTTTCATCCACGCATCTTCGAAAGGCATACCGACCCGCACATATAACTGAGCTTTGGATAGTGCACTAATTTGCTGAGCGGTTGGTTCATAAGTTTCAGGGCTAAAACCTGGTTGTACCATTGATTCAACTTTGACCTGATCACCACCAATTTTTTCGGCGAAATACTTTTGTGGCACCACACTCACGAAGATTTGTAAGGGTGCAGCAGCCCAAAGTGGATTGGAATAGGCTAAAGCAAATAGCCAACCGATGGCGACTAATTTCTTAAAATTTAACGCTAAGACGATGTTCATGCTAACTAATCAGCGGAGGTAAGAATGCAAGGCGCTTGATAGTAGCTGAAACGCGCTAGCTTGGCGATTTTTCTCAATCAGGAAGATAGTTAAGCGAGGGGTGCATAGATCACATTAGGGCAGTGATTTATGTACTCGGCTTTAAACTAGGAGTCTGGATAATAGACTGTACCTTATATGCAATAGCTATTGATTACCTCCCAACCACCGTTATTGACGTATAGCTCTCTAAAGTTGTCCTAAATTAGACCCCTTATTTAAGGGGTTTTTTTATATCAAATCCAAGCTATATCCCCTATTTAGGCGCTGAACAAATGCCCCATACGTTTGTCATAATGATGGCATCAATTATCTGAACCACAGAAGTTTTTAAGCGCAGGAATGTTATTGTGGCTATATACAAAGCATAGCTACATTATAACTCGGAGAAATGCTATGAACGCCATCACTCGGTATCTACCTCTACCTAAGGTCTCCAAAGCTTTTACAAATCTGCAAACGGGTGCGCGCGCCCAAATGCATGCAGGTAGCGAGCGTTTAGCTCAAGCACGTAGCTTCTATGCACTCTCTGCTCAATTAGAGGCCTTCGAATCGGGTATACAACATAGCAAGCTACAGCTCACCGAAGTGGTTGCGAAAAAAATCCATTTGCGCTTTCGACTTGCAGCTTTAAAGCCTGAAACAGATTTAGGGTTACAGCAGTCTTATAATGCTTTGCATTTATATGAAATGCGCTTAGTAGCTTATTTAAGAAAAGCGGGTCAATCCTTAAAGACCTTTAATACAGAACTGCAGGAATTACGCGCTCATCCTGAGTTAGAAACTGAAGAGCGTGCCAGCCAGTGCACTGCATTGGCGAAGCAAATCCAATTAATGCAAGACGAACGTTTTGCTTTAGAAAAAGAATTAGCTCAATTCACTGAAACTCAACCAGTGTTAAACACCGATCTAGATCAAACTAGCCAAAAGAGCAATCCTTGGTTAGGGCGGATTCGTAGTTGGTTGCCTGCCTAATTTAATGCAGTTTATGCCTGATTTTTCCTAAAGGTTGAGTGCGCTGAACCTTTAGGGGGATAGGCTAGTCAAATTGTTCTCCAACGTGTTATAGATAAGCTGGATTACCATAAGGAGGAGAACCTATGAACACAGTGATGCATCGTTTGTTTAGCGCCGCGCTAATGCTGTTGCTTTTATTACCTCTCACGAGCCAAGCCGCGGATAATTTCCCTGCCAAACAAAATTTTGCAGGGCAAGCGTTAACCTTGAATGGCAAAGGGGTACGTAGTAAATTAGTTTTCAATTTATATACAGCCGGTTTGTATGTCACTACACCCAGTAAAGATGCTAATGCTCTGTTAGAGGCTAAGCAGCCTTTAGCGCTACGTATGGAAATTACTTCCAGTATGATTACCAGCGAGAATATGGAAGAGGCGGTACGGGAGGGTTTCCAAAAATCGGCTGGCGCTAATCTGAATGCACTTCAACCGAAGATTGAAAGTTTGATTCAAGTCTTCAAACAGCCGATCAAAGAAGGTGATGTCTACGATTTCGTCTATAAACCTCAAAATACCATTATCATTAAAAACGGTAAGAATGCAGCGACTATTGCTGGGGCTGATTTCAAACAAGCTTTTTTCGGAATTTGGTTAGGTGCCAAACCCGTTCAAGCTAATTTGAAGAGTGCTTTATTAGGAGGCGGTTAGTGACAGCTCGTTGTCGAGTGAAAGTCTGTGGAATTACCTCAGTTGCTGATGCCTTAATGGTATCAGCGGCTGGGGCGGATGCCTTAGGCTTAGTGTTTTATCCAAAAAGTAAACGCAATCTGCACATTGAGCAGGCGACAGAAATTTATAGAGCTGTTCCGCCTTTTGTAGCTACGGTGGGGTTGTTTTTGGATGCAGAAGCAGAGTTTGTACAAGCCGTGTTGGCTGCAATGCCTTTAAGTTTGTTGCAGTTTCATGGCTCAGAATCCCCTAGCTATTGTGCTCAGTTTAAGCGTCCTTACTTAAAAGCAGTTGGCATGAAGGGTATCGCTGCTTCAGGTGGTTTTAAGGCTTATGCGGATCAATATCCAGATGCTCAAGGCTTTTTAGTGGATAGCCATGCACCAGGTGCCGCAGGTGGAACGGGCGAAACCTTTGATTGGACGCAAGTGCCACAAGATTACCCAAAACCCATTATTTTAGCAGGTGGTTTAAGCCCCGAAAATGTTGCTGAAGCGATTCAGGTCAGTCGTGTTTATGCGGTTGATGTGAGTAGTGGCGTCGAGATTAGCCCGGGCATTAAAGATGCTGCTAAAGTTCAAGCCTTTATTCAAAATGCTAGGTTTTGAGTTTCAGTATTTAATTCTGGTTAGCAATTCAGATAGCTAGCTTGCAACATAGCAGGCTAGCTACTCTTATGGTAACTTAAGCTCCTTTCTTTTTTCTGCCGATTTCCTAGGAGCAGCTCGTGAAGTTCAGCGAATTTAACTGGAACGCCATGCCGGACGCAGCAGGGCATTTTGGCGCTTACGGCGGGCGTTTCATCGCAGAAACGCTGATGGAGCCGATTTATCAATTAGAGCAAGCTTATAATTCTTTAAAGAATGATCCTAAATTTCAGGCTGAGTTTGATTATGATTTAAAGCATTATGTAGGCCGACCCAGCCCCCTGTATTTTGCCGAGCGCCTAACCCGTGAATTAGGTGGTGCGAAGATTTTCCTTAAGCGTGAAGATCTCAATCATACAGGCGCGCATAAAATCAATAATACGATTGGTCAAGCCATTCTTGCTAAGCACATGGGCAAAACGCGCATTATTGCCGAGACAGGAGCAGGTCAGCATGGTGTAGCTTCTGCCACGATTGCAGCGCGTTTAGGCTTAGAGTGTGTCGTGTATATGGGTGCCGAAGATGTGAAACGTCAAGCACCGAATGTATTCCGTATGAAGCTATTGGGTGCCACCGTTGTACCCGTTCATTCTGGCTCAAAAACCCTCAAAGATGCTTTGAATGAAGCGATGCGTGATTGGGTCACGAATGTCGACAATACCTTCTACATTATTGGCACAGTGGCAGGCCCGCATCCTTATCCAGCGATGGTGCGTGATTTCCAATCAGTGATTGGGCGTGAAGCCCGCCAGCAAATTTTAGAGCAAGATGGTCGCTTGCCTGATGCCTTGGTTGCTTGTGTCGGTGGTGGCTCGAATGCAATTGGCTTGTTCCATCCTTTCTTAGCGGATGAGTCTGTTGCAATTTATGGGGTGGAAGCTGCTGGTTCGGGAATTTCTACGGGTAAGCATGCTGCACCTCTAACGGCTGGCAAATCCGGTGTTTTACATGGAAATCGTACCTATTTGATGGAAGACGATAATGGGCAAATTATTGAAACCCATTCGATTTCAGCCGGTTTGGATTATCCAGGGGTAGGGCCTGAACATTCATGGTTAAAAGATTTAGGCCGTGCTCAATACGTAGCAGTGACTGATGCTCAAGCGATGGAGGGTTTCCATACCTTGACTCGTAAGGAAGGCATTATCCCAGCGCTTGAAAGCAGCCATGCGATGGCTTATGTAATGGAGCTAGCGCCCAAAATGCCTAAAGATCAAAGCATTATTATGTGCTTATCCGGTCGTGGCGATAAGGATATTAATACGATTGCACGCTTAGAGGGGATTACACTATGAGCCGGATTGCAGCCTGTTTTCAAGCGCTCCAAGCGCAGGGTAAAACAGCCTTAATTCCTTATGTAACAGCAGGTGATCCACATCCAAGTATCACTGTACCGCTCATGCATCAAATGGTGGAGGCGGGCGCTAGTATTATTGAATTGGGTGTGCCCTTTTCTGATCCAATGGCAGATGGCCCAACGATTCAGTTAGCGCATGAACGCTCTTTAGTACATAACACTAGTTTGACTGATATTTTAGCTATGGTGAAAGAGTTTCGCCAAACCAATCAAACGACGCCGGTGGTGCTAATGGGTTACTTAAATCCCATTGAAATGATGGGTTATGAGGCTTTTGCTAAAGCTGCACAAGCAGCGGGTGTTGATGGCGTCTTAACGGTTGATTTGCCACCCGAAGAGGGTAAAGAAGTCTTACCGCTCTTTAAAACGCATGGTTTAGACCCTATTTTCTTAGTTGCACCGACGACGCCAGCCCATCGAATGCAAGCAATTGCTGAGGCAGCTAGTGGTTTTATTTATTATGTCTCGCTGAAAGGGGTGACGGGTGCGAATACTTTAGATACTGCTGAGGTTGCAGCGCGTTTGAAACAAATGCGTGAATATACGCAGTTGCCTTTAGGTGTGGGGTTTGGGATTAAAGATGCCGCGACCGCGAAGGCAGTTGGCCAAGTTGCCGATGCAGTAGTAGTTGGTAGTGCCTTGATTAAACAAGTGGAAGCAACCCCTGATGATCATACCGCGATTATAAAAAATATTAGTGGCTTGCTAGCATCCATGCGTAGCGCTTTAGATGCTTGAATAAAAGGTAAATGAAATAATGAGTTGGTTTGAAAAATTGCTGCCCTCGCGGATTCGTACAGAGTCTGGGTCAGCAGAAAAAAAATCCATTCCAGAAGGGCTTTGGCGTCAATGTCCTGAATGCCAGTCGGTATTATATAAAGCCGAATTAGAGCGCAATAATGAAGTTTGCCCGAAGTGTGAATTTCATATGCGCATTTATGGGCGTAAGCGTCTAGATATTTTCTTAGATAAAGAAGGACGTGAGGAAATCGGTGCCTCGGTTGGCCCTACTGATATGCTCAAATTCCGTGATACTAAAAAGTACAAAGATCGTATTGTCGCCGCACAAAAAGAAACCGATGAAAAAGACGCTCTGATCGTGATGAAAGGCAGTGTGTGTGGCATTCCAGTGGTCGTAGCAGCTTTTGACTTTCGTTACATGGGTGGCTCGATGGGGTCAGTTGTAGGTGAGCGTTTTGTACGTGGTGCGCAAGCTGCGATAGAGGCAAAAACAGCTTTTGTATGCTTCTCAGCCAGTGGTGGGGCGCGAATGCAAGAAGCACTGTTCTCTTTAATGCAGATGGCAAAAACCAGTGCCGTCTTAACCAAGTTAAGTGAAAAAGGCTTGCCCTTCATTTCAGTCTTAACTGATCCGACGATGGGCGGTGTCTCAGCCAGTTTTGCGATGTTAGGCGATATTCATATTGCTGAGCCAAAGGCTCTGGTTGGATTTGCAGGGCCTCGTGTCATTGAGCAAACAGTCCGCGAAACTTTGCCCGATGGTTTCCAACGTAGTGAGTTTTTATTGCAGAAGGGGGCGATTGATCTAATTGTGCATCGGAATAAGCTGCGCGAGACTATCGCTGATTTGCTCGCTATTTTGCAGCATCGCCCTAATCCTAATCCCCAACCTGTACCGGCGTGAGTAGTTCAGCTCCACTCGGTCAGGGTTTAGCGGAGTGGCTTGCTTGGCAAGAGACTCTGCATGTATCCACGATTGACTTAGGTTTAGAACGTATTGCTAAAGTGGCAACGCGTATGCAGCTACTTAAGCCAGCTTTTCCGATTATTACCGTGGCGGGCACCAATGGGAAAGGTTCAACTGTCGCCCTCTTAACTAGTATTCTCCACAGTGCTGGCTATCAAGTCGGCTCTTATACCTCGCCCCATATTCTGCGCTATAACGAACGCATCACTTTAAATAGTCTACCGGTTGAAGATGAACTATTAGTAAAAGCATTTACGGCGATTGAGTTAGCCCGTGAGCAGATTTCCCTAACCTATTTTGAATTTGGTACTTTAGCCGCTTTGTGGATTTTCGCTGAAACGAAAGTCGATGTCGCTGTGCTAGAGGTGGGTTTAGGTGGACGCTTAGATGCTACTAATCTGTGGGATGCAGATGCGGCCATTATTACTGCGATTGGGATTGATCATGTTGAATGGCTAGGGCGTAACCGCGAAGTGATTGGGCGCGAAAAAGCCGGAATTGCTAAAGCGGGTAAACCTTTAATTTGTGGTGACCCGAACCCACCCCACAGTATTCGCGAAGTAGCAGACGAGAAGGGTGCTCAACTTATACAGTTAGGTGAAAATTTTGCTTTAGAAAACCTCACAACGGAAGGCTTTTCAGTCCGTCTCAAACCGACAGAGGCAGCTAGTGAGGCAAGATGGCAGGATTTACCACGCCCTAGTTTGCAAGGCCAAGTGCAATTAAATAATGCAGCCTGTGCAGTCGTGGCTTTGCATTGTTTAGCTAAACGCTTGCCACAAGTGGATTTTTTGGCTTTACAACAAGGCTTACGCAATGCCACGCTAGCCGGTAGGTTACAAAAGTTACAAAGCCAACCCGATATTTGGATTGATGTCGCACATAACCCTCATGCGGCTGAAAACTTAGCAAATTGGCTAGAAAACAATCCAATTGCTGGGAAAACTTATGTGATCTTTTCTATATTAGCTGATAAGGATATCGATGGTGTTATTCGGCCTTTACAAGACAAAGTAGACGAATGGCATCTATTTCCGCTAGATTCTCCCAGAGCTACTTCTCTTACCGCCCTTGAATCAGCGTTTGTCTCTGCTAGTTTAACTAATTTTCAAGTTTATTCTGACATTCGTCATGCTTGGAAAACCGTAACTCTGCAGACTGCGTCTATAGATAGAGTGGTGATTTTCGGATCATTTCTGGTAGTATCCCAAGCGTTAGACGGTATTTTTTAAGTGCTGCGAGCGCAAACCCTCGGCGCATTTGAGTGTATTAATTAAGGAGTATCGGGACAATGGACAACAAGTCAACAACCAAACGCATGATTGGTGCAGTCGTATTAGTATTAATTGCTGCATTATTATTAGCGTGGTTGCTAAAAGGTAAAAACCGGCCAGCTGAACAGAAGGATCTGATCGCTGAGCAAACTCAGGAGTCGACACCCATTCTAGGTTTCCCGGGGGTTAAAGAAGAGAATGCACAAAATGGCGAAAGTTTAGCTGCAGCTAGCACTGCTACTACTGATCCAGCTGTACAGCCAGCAGGTGCTAATCAGGAATATGCGATCGGCTCGACCAATGCAGGTGCTGGCACACCTACCTCTGCAGGTGGTACTACCGCTACGACTGATCCAGCTGCTCAGCAACAAGCACAAAGTGTATTAGGTGCTCAAGATCCGAATGCTAGTATGCCGATTGCTGATCCTAACTCTACGAACACTCCAGCAGGTGCTGGTGCTGGCACAACAGCAGCTAATGAGCAAGGAGCTGGAGCAGGTGTAGTCGCTGCAGCGACTGGGGCAGCAGCAGGTGCAGTTGAAGCGGGTAAGCAAGCGGTTCAAGGTGTCACAAGCCAAATGCAAAGCGATACCACCGGTTTCCAAGTGCGTGATCCGAAAAAAGGCGAAGTTCGTGAGGTTGTGGAAAATGGCCAAAAACAACCAGGCGTCGGTAGCATGGGGGCGAATGCAACGGTAGCGGCTGGTAATAATGGTAAAGCTGCTAGTGGTGAGGCTGCTAAAACGGCTGGTGGTAATGAAACTGCTAAAGTAGCAGCTTCCGGTTCTAGTGCAGGCGCTAATAAATTAGCTGCTGGTAGCAATAATTCAGCAGGCAATGCTAGTAACAAAGATCGTCCAGCTGTTTCTTCAGGTGAATTGAAGCCTGAAAATCCACGCTTAGTCAATGAGCGTCCTGTTCCAGCTCCAGTAGCACAACCACGTAATACCAATACGGCTAGTGCTACCCGTCCTGCTACCGTGGAGCGTGCAACTACAACTGCTGCTCGTCCTGTTGAAAAGCCAGTACCTACAATCACTGCTGCTAGTTCTTCAGCTAGTGGTTACGTGATCCAAGTTTTAGCGACTTCAGATAAAGCGAAGGCAGATGGTATTAAGTCGACTATGAGTGGTGAGGGCTATCCAGTGTTCGTGGCTAGTGCGAAAGTGGATGGTAAAACAGTTTATCGGGTGCGTGTTGGTACTTATCCGGGTAAAGGTGATGCAGCAGCCGTTCAAGCTAGAATGAAGGCTCGTTATGCACAAAATCAATATGTGCAAAATAGTTTTGTGACCAAGAACTAATTTGTAAAGGCTAAGCCACGTATGCAACCTTCTGCTGATCTTGTAGATTTAGGCATTATTGTTTTAATTGTGTTATCTGCGTTGATTGGTTTGATACGTGGCTTTGTCCGTGAAGCGGTGTCGCTAGCTACTTGGATAGCTGCCGCTGCTTTTGCTTTCCTCTATGTTCGCCCCTTAGCTGCCCAACTACCTTTTGCTGTGCAAAGTGAGGTAGTACGTTTAGGTATTGCGTTTGCCATTATCTTTTTCGGGGTTTTGGTGGCAGGTGCTATCATTAATTATCTATTTAATGCAGCCATTTCTGCGATTGGTTTAGGTGGAGTAGATCGCTTTTTTGGTGGTTTGTTTGGCGCTTTTCGTGGGGCTTTATTAGTCACTCTGTCAGTTGTCTTATTAGGCTTAACCAGTCTACCTGCTAATGCTTGGTGGAGGGATTCGCGTTTATTGCCTTCTTTTGAGTTAGCTGCTGTAAAATTAAAAAACTATATTCCTGCCGATGTGTCTAACTTCTTAGAAAAAGGTGCTGCTAATCATTTACCTGCACAACAGCCTGCACCTACCGAGCCTGCTCAATAATTCAAACGAATAAACTTGATTTAATAGCAGAATAGCGCTGTGCATGGCTTTTCTTAGCCAGAAGGGTAAAATGCCGTTTTGTTTCTGTAGTTGGGTCAACTGCGTATGTGTGGAATTATTGGGATTGTTAGTCAAGAGCCAGTGAATCAAGCGCTCTATGATGGCTTAACCGTCTTACAACACCGAGGTCAAGATGCAGCAGGGATTGTCACTAGTGATGGTCGTAAGTTGTATCTCAGACGTGATAATGGCCTAGTGAAGGAAGTTTTCCTTGAGCAGCATATGCGCAGCCTTATAGGTAAGATGGGCATTGGGCATGTACGTTATCCAACGGCTGGCTCTTCTTCTTCTGCAGAAGCACAGCCTTTTTATGTGAATAGCCCGTATGGGATTTCACTAGCGCATAACGGCAATCTCACTAATGCAGTTGAGTTGCGCAAAGATCTGTATATGCAAGATCGTCGGCAGATTAATACTAATTCTGATTCCGAAATCCTGTTAAATGTATTCGCTCAAGAGTTATTGAAGCAAGATGCTTATCATGTCCGCCCCGAGGATATTTTTTCAGCAGTTGCTGGAGTGCATCGTCGGTGTAAAGGGGCTTATGCTGTAGTGGCAATGCTCACTCGTGATGGTTTAGTTGGATTTCGCGATCCGAACGGGATTCGTCCGCTTGTTTACGGTATTCGGGAAAGCGCGCAAGGTAATGAATATATGTTGGCCTCTGAAAGTGTGGCCTTAGATGCGCAAGGCTATCGCTTAGTGCGCGATATTGAGCCGGGCGAAGCAATTTTTATCACCCATGACGGCAAAGTATTTACTCAACAATGCAGTGACAATCCACAATACAATACGTGTATTTTTGAGTATGTGTATTTCGCACGGCCTGATTCCATCATTGATAATGTATTCGTACACAAAACTCGTATGCGTATGGGGCATAAATTAGCAGAGTATATTCAACGCGTTTGGCCTGATCATGATATTGATGTGATTATGCCGATCCCTGATACCAGCCGGACTTCTGCTTTAGAAATGGCTTATACCTTGGGTGTGCCTTATCGTGAAGGTTTGATGAAGAATCGCTATATTGGCCGTACTTTCATTATGCCAGGACAGAAGTTGCGGAAAAAATCGGTTAGGCAAAAATTAAATCCGCTTCATGTAGAATTTAAAGATAAAAATGTACTCTTAGTTGATGACTCCATTGTACGTGGTACAACTTCAGAAGAAATCGTGCAAATGGCGCGTGATTCTGGAGCCAAGAAAGTCTATTTTGCTTCAGCTTCGCCACCTATTCGCTACCCGAATATCTATGGGATTGACATGCCGGCAGCGCGCGAGCTGATTGCCCATGAACGGACTGAAGAAGAGGTCGCTAAAGCGATTGGGGTAGATCGTTTATTCTATTTGCCACTGGGTGACTTAGTGGCATCTATTCAGAAAGGGAATCCGCGCTTGCGGAATTTTGATTGCTCCGTGTTTACTGGTGAGTATGTGACCGGTGAAACTGCTGATTATTTTGTCGAATTAGAGGCACAACGTAATGACCAACAAAAACAACAAACTTCGCTGCGCGATGCTGCCATTGACTTGCGCGATAGCGATTAGCCTATTTAGTATCAAGGTGAGTGCAGATAATCAAGTTTATAATCAGCCAGCTCCAGCTTTTGAACAAACTCCAGCTGAAGATGGAAATATCGCTGGCTTATTACAGGATCTGCAAAATCGTTTTCCAAATTACTCTACCCAACAAGTCATCCTGATTGATGCTAGTAATCAAAAGCTCTTGTTGATTGAAAACGGTCAGGTAACTAATCGGTGGGTGATTTCTACTGCTGAGGCAGGGTTGGGCAGCCGGAAAGGCAGTAATCAAACACCTTTAGGTGCTCATCGCTTAGCTCAGAAAATTGGTGATGGCGCACCTATAGGTACAGTGTTTCAAGCACGCCGTAATACTGGGCGTATTGCTAAAATTTTGACAGCTCCTGGTGCACGTAGTGGTGAAGATAATGTGACTACACGGGTTATGTGGTTGGATGGCCTTGAGCCTGGCAAGAATAAAGGTGGCGCAGTCGATTCTTATCAGCGCTTTATTTATATTCATGGTACAGATGAAGAAGGACGTTTAGGCGCTCCTGCATCACACGGTTGTATTCGTATGCGTAATCAAGATGTAGTTGATTTATATGATCGAGTCCACGAAGATACTCTGGTCTTCATCGCAGAACGTAAATAATTTGAGATTTAACTGTGTTAGCTAATTGGCAATTTACCTGTGTAGTTAGTTTATGGGGTAATCAAACTATGGATTTATCTGCGCTAATCCGTATTGCTAATCAACAGCGAATGAGTCAATCCTAACGAGATTGATGGGTTCAAATTATAAGCCGGGAACTCATCCCGGCTTTTTTATTTAGGGATTGAAAAAATGTATGAAATTGATGATTGGGAGTTTGAGACCTTAGCAGTACGTGCAGGTCATCAGCGTACTCTTGAAGGCGAACATGCAGAGGCAATTTTTCCTACTTCAAGTTTTGTCTTTGCAAGTGCAGCTGAGGCGGCTTCAAGGTTTGGTGGTACTGAGCCGGGCAATATTTATTCACGGATGACCAATCCAACCGTACGTTATTTTCAGGAGCGCTTAGCCGCTTTAGAAGGCGGAGAGAGTTGTGTTGCTACTTCTTCAGGTATGTCTGCCGTTCTCGCAGTGATGTTGGCTTTTTTGAAAGCGGGTGATCATTTAATTTGCTCGAATTCAGTATTTGGAACGACTACGGTTCTATTGCAAAATTATATTCAAAAATTTGGAGTTCAAGTCAGCTTCGTCTCGCTCACAGATTTGAGTGCTTGGGAGCAAGCTTTGCAGGGTAATACACGTTTACTTTTTGCAGAAACCCCATCTAATCCTTTGACTGAAATTGTTGATATTGGTGCGTTAGCAGATTTAGCACATCGTAATAATAGTCTATTAGTGATTGACAATTGTTTTTGCACACCTGCCTTACAGCGCCCGTTAGAGTTGGGTGCTGATATTATTGTGCATTCGGCTACCAAATACTTAGATGGGCAAGGACGTGCTTTAGGTGGCGCTGTTGTAGGTGATGCTGAGCGTGTAGGCAAAGACGTGTTTGGGGTCTTGCGTTCGGGTGGGGTAGCTATGAGCCCCTTTAATGCGTGGATTTTTTTAAAGGGTTTAGAAACTTTAAAAATTAGAATGCAAGCACATTGCCAGCAAGCTTTAATTTTAGCGCAATGGTTGAGTGATCAGCCTGACATTGAACGTGTCTATTATCCAGGTTTACCAAGTCATCCTCAGCATGAATTGGCAAAAAAACAACAGAGTGATTTTGGTGGAGTAGTCTCTTTTGTAGTCAAAGGCGGTCAGGAGGCAGCTTGGCGTGTTATTGACAATACACGGATGCTTTCAATCACCGCTAATTTAGGTGATACACGTAGCACGATTACTCATCCTGCTACCACGACACATAGCCGCTTAACTGCTGAACAGCGTGCAGTTGTTGGGATTGACGATGGTTTAATTCGGGTGTCAGTAGGCTTGGAAGCGGTTGCTGATATTCAACGTGATCTAAAACGTGGCTTAGATAATTAACCCATATCTAGCAGACATAAAAAAAGGATGCTTAGAGCATCCTTTTTTATAATCTTAAATACTAATTCTAACTTAGAAATCGTATTTCAGAGCAGCTTTCAACTTAGTAACTTCGCTAGTTTTGGTGCCCAAATCGTCATCAGTTTGTTGAGCTTCGAACCATGCAGAAGTTTTCTTGCCGATTGGCAGAGTATAACCAAGAGCGATACTAGTTGGTTTGTTACCAGCGTCTAAATCAGCTTGGCCATAAGCTAAGTAAGCACCAGCATAGCCTAAGTGTAAGTCGATAGAGTTACCAGTGTTGTCACGATCAGTATAAGCAAAGCCGTATTCTGCAGGACCTACTTTACCACCTAAAGCAACACCATAAGCTTTGCTAGTATCAGCAGCAGCACCGCTGAAATCTGCATCTTTATAACCAACGCCAACTTTCACAGGGCCTGCATCGAAGCTAGCACCAATTTCATAACCGTCGTTATAAGTATCATCACCTTGATACATGGTAGCGCCTAAGCCAACTTGACCCACAGTGGTGTCATAAGTTAGGGCTTCGCCAGTACGGCCAGTGTAAGTACCTAAGAAAGATGAACCCATACCACCAGCGTCCCAAGCGATATCCATTGGAGCGATAACAGTATTATAGAAGGTGTGATAGTCTTGACCGATACGTACGCGACCGAAACCGCCTTTCAGGCCAACATAAGCTTTACGAGTGCCTAATGCACCGTTTGAATTGTCAGCAGAGTCAGTATCAACACTGAATTCATAGTGGCCGAAACCTTTTAAGCCGTCAGCGACTTCAGTTTCAGCTTTAAAGCCCATACGTGAATACCAGTTTTGGAATTGTGTAGTAGAAGTAACACCATTATCAGTGTTATTAATACCAATACGTACAGAGCCATAGAAAGAAGTACCATCTTCAGCTTGAGCAGCGAAAGATGTCGCAGCTAAACTTGCCATTGCGATGGCGATTGTCAAATTTTTCAATTTCATAGTAATTTCCCATTCCACCGTTGCATAAACGCAGCGAACTGTATTATAAAGCCAACACTATCGAGACACAATTGTTATCCAAATAGTTTTTTCGATTTGGTAACCTAACTTACGAAAAACCTCAATCTTTCTATCACCTCAAGGCTTTTCGGCTAGCTCTATTATTCGTTAAAAACTTGCCTTTAAGCTCTGTCACCCTGCGTAACACTATGTAGCATAAATGACACTGTTGTAAAAGACCTACTTTCCTGATGAACGCAACATTTTACAGTTATTGCTTAAATTTAATCCTTGTTGACGTATACGTTAACTTATTCTAGTATTGGTCAAGAGGTGTTTATGCAGCAAAGACTTTGGACAATTTCTGAATTAGCACACGAGTATGAAATTAGTGCTCGCACCATCCGCTTTTATGAAGATAAAGGGCTATTAGAGCCGCAGCGGGTGGGGGCTAATCGAGTCTATAGTTATAAGGATCACGCACGTTTGAAGTTGATTTTGCGCGGTAAACGTTTAGGTTTCTCCTTGGAGGAGATCAGGGAGTTCATTGGTTTATATAATACTGAGCTTGATCCTGAGCAAACAGGGCAGTTGCAATTTTTGCTAAAGAATGTTCAGGAAAAAGTCAGTGTATTAAAACAGCAACAGCTAGATCTAGCGATGACACTCGCCGAATTAATGAAAATTGAATCAGAGTGCCTAAGCCGCCTAGAGGATGAAGCACACAGTTAGCTGCAGAATAAGCCCGTGGCTCCTCATTAATTCACGAGTAATGGATGGAGAGCAGAGATGAAACAAGTTGTGATTGCAGGTTATGCACGCACCCCGTTTACTTTAGCGAATAAAGGCGAGCTGGCTAGAGTTCGTCCTGACGAATTAGCTGCTACGGCAGTTAAAGGCTTAGTTGCCAAAACTGGCATTGATGGCAAAGAAATCGAAGATTTAATCATGGGTTGCGCTTTCCCTGAAGGGGAGCAAGGCTTAAACGTAGCGCGTTTAGTGGTATTTCTGGCAGGCTTGCCTATTTCTGTTGGCGGTGTGACCGTTAATCGTTTCTGCGGCTCCTCTATGCAAGGCATTCATCAAGCCGCTGGTGCAATTCAAATGAATGCGGGTCATGCCTTTATTTGTGCGGGTGTAGAGTCTATGACGCGTGTGCCGATGGCTGGCTTTAATCCTTCCCCTAATCCTAAGCTTTATGAAGAAACACCCAATGCCTATGTGAGCATGGGAATCACGGCTGAGAATTTAGCCAAGAAATATGGAATTTCGCGTGTTGATCAAGAAGCCTTTGCGGTGGCAAGTCATCAAAAAGCAGCAGCAGCACAGCAAGCGGGTAAATTAACCGAGGAAATCATTCCAGTTGGTGCGGTTTCCAAAGATGGTTGTATTCGCCCTGAAACCACCCTTGAAACTTTGGCTGGCTTAAAGCTCGCTTTCGATGAAAAGGGTACGGTGACAGCGGGCACTTCTTCACCTTTAACCGATGGGGCTTCAGCCACTTTAGTCTGTAGTGAGGAATTTGCTAAGGCGCATGGTTTACCAATTTTAGCTCGAATTAAAAGCATCGCGATTTCAGGTTGTGCTCCCGAAATTATGGGGATTGGCCCAGTGCTTTCTAGCCAAAAAGCTTTAGAACGTGCGGGTTTAAGCGCTAACGATTTAGACATCATTGAGCTGAATGAAGCTTTCTCAGCTCAGTCCTTAGCCTGTATTCGTGATCTAAATTTAGACTTAGCTAAGATTAACTTAGATGGTGGTGCAATTGCCTTGGGGCATCCTTTGGGCGCGACCGGTGCGCGTATTACCGGCAAGGCTGCAGCCTTATTAAAACGTGAAGGTAAACAGTTTGCCTTAGCTTCTCAATGTATTGGTGGTGGTCAAGGCATCGCAACTATCTTGGAGGCTGTGTAATGGAAATCCGCAAAGTTGCTGTCATCGGTGCGGGTGTGATGGGGGCTGGGATTGCCGCTCACATTGCCAATGCCGGTGTACCGGTTGTCTTACTCGATATTGTCCCTCAAGGTGCTACGAATCGAAATGTAGTGGCGGAAACCGCGGTTGAAAAATTATTAAAGGCTGATCCCGCTGCTTTCATGCACAAACGTAATGCGCGCTTGGTCACGACAGGCAATATTGAAGATCACATGAATCTGCTCGCTGATTGTGATTGGATTATTGAGGCGATTATTGAGCGCTTAGATCTCAAGCAAAATCTGTACAAGAAGATTGATGCGGTGCGCCGTGCAGATGCGGTGGTGTCTTCGAATACCTCGACGATTCCACTACATGATTTAGTCGCCGGCTTGCCAGCGAGTTTTGCTGAGCAGTTCATGATTACGCACTTCTTTAATCCGCCACGTTATATGCGCTTACTCGAAGTGGCTTCTGGTGCACAAACGAAGGCTGAAGTGGTTCAGCAAGTTAGTCAGTTCTGTGACCTTAAATTAGGTAAAGGTGTTGTCGGTTGTAAGGATAGCCCCGGCTTTATTGCTAATCGGATTGGTATCTATTGGATTCAAACCGCGATTTTAGAAGCGATGAATTTAGGGCTAACCGTCGAAGAAGCGGATGCTGTGGTTGGCAAGCCGATGGGTATTCCTAAGACGGGTGTGTTTGGCTTATCTGATTTAGTTGGCATTGATTTAATGCCGCATTTAATGGAGAGCCTGAAGCGTACTTTACCTGCTGAAGATGCTTTTCATGCTAAAGCGATTATTCCGCCTGTAATTAGTAAAATGATCCAAGAGGGCTACACAGGGCGTAAAGGGAAGGGTGGGTTCTATCGCCTTAACCGGGCGGGTAGCGAGAAGATTAAAGAGTCGATTAATCTACAAAGCGGCGAATATGGCAAATCTCGCGAAGGGCGTTTGGAAAGTGTTGCCAATACACGCAAATTAGCTGATTTAGTTAGCTATAAAGACAAAGGTGGCGAGTACGCTTGGAAAGTGCTAGCACAAGTTCTGAGCTATGCAGCCTCTTTAGTGCCTGAAATTGCGGACGATATTCACTCCGTCGATACCGCAATGCGTTTAGGTTACAACTGGAAATACGGCCCATTTGAGTTAATTGACCAGTTAGGGGCAAAAGCTTTTGCCGAGCGCCTAGCGGCTGAAGGTTCTGCCGTTCCGCCTTTGCTTAAATTAGCCGCTGAGGTGGGTAGTTTCTATCGGGTTCAAGACGGTAAATTGCAGTATTTAGCTACTACAGGGCAATACCAGGCTATCCAACGTCCCGCGGGTGTCTTATTACTCGAAGATATTAAGCGCACAAGCAAGCCTGTAGCGAAAAACGCTTCTGCCAGTCTCTGGGATATTGGTGATGGCGTCATTTGCTTAGAGTTCACCAGTAAAATGAATGCGATGGATCCTCAAATCCTCGCAATGATTCAGCAAGCAATTGGCATTGTTTCCAAAGATTATAAGGCTTTAGTGATTTATAACGAAGGCAGCAATTTCTCGGTAGGTGCTAATTTAGGTTTGCTGTTATTTGCAGCGAATATTGCTTCTTGGGATCAAATCGAGTCCATGGTGAAAGGTGGTCAAGATACGTATAAAGCTATGAAGTATGCACCTTTCCCGATTGTGGGCGCGCCTGCAGGCATGGCTTTAGGGGGTGGCTGTGAGGTCTTATTGCATTGTTCAGCACTACAAGCCCATGCTGAAACCTATATGGGCTTAGTTGAGGTGGGAGTGGGCGTTATTCCGGGTTGGGGCGGTTGTAAAGAAATGCTGCAACGTTGGGTTACAAATAAAAAACGCCCAGGTGGTTTGCTGCCGCCAGTTGTCAAAGTATTTGAAATGATTAGTACAGCGACCGTTTCTAAATCTGCACAGGAAGCCCAAGACTACTTATTCTTACGTCCTTCCGATGCAATTACCATGAACCGCGATCGTTTATTAGCCGATGCAAAAGCTAAAGCCTTAGCGATGGTGGAAGGTTATCAAGTACCTGAGCCGATTGAGTTGAATCTGCCTGGGGCTACAGCATGCACTGCGATGAGAATGGCCGTGAGTGATTTCCGTGCGATGGGTAAAGCCACACCACATGATGAAGTGGTTTCCAATGAGCTTGCTTATGTGTTAAGTGGTGGCTCCACTGATATGGTGGATAAGGTCAGCGAAGATCAATTGCTGCAGTTAGAACGCAATGCCTTTATGCACTTGGTGCGCAATAATAATACATTAGCCCGCATGGAAACCATGCTAGAAACGGGCAAACCGCTGAGGAATTAATCATGCCGACTTATCAAACACCTTTACGCGATATGCGTTTTGCTTACAGTGAGCTGTTTAATCCAGCGGATATTCAAGCATTACCCGGTTTTGAGGAAGTGAATAATGAGCTAGTGGAAACTATTCTTGCAGAAGCAGGAAAATTCTGTGAAAGCGTGCTCCAACCTCTCAATCGCTCCGGAGATGAAGAGGGTTGTCATTTTGATAATGGCACAGTGACGACCCCTAAAGGTTTTAAAGAGGCCTATCAAGCTTATTGTGAAAATGGTTGGGGAGCCTTAACGACTAGTCCAAATTATGGTGGGCAAGGCTTACCGAATACCGTGGGCACAATGGTTGAAGAGATTATCTGCGCAACCAATATGTCCTTCGGTATGTACCCTGGTTTGACACATGGGGCTTACAATGCGATTGAGCATTACGGCACAGACGAGATGAAAGCAATCTACTTGCCGAAAATGGTTGAGGGTGTGTGGAGTGGGACGATGTGTCTCACTGAGCCGCATTGTGGAACAGATTTGGGTTTGCTACGCACTAAAGCAGAGCCTCAAGTAGAGGGTAGCTATCGTATTACAGGCACTAAGATTTTTATCACTTCCGGTGAGCATGATTTAACCGAAAATATTGTGCATTTGGTGTTAGCACGTTTACCAGATGCACCTGCTGGTATCAAAGGTATCAGTCTATTCTTAGTGCCCAAGTTTCTCGTCAATGCGGATGGGTCTTTAGGTGAGCGCAATGCCGCGGTTTGCGGTGCGATTGAGCATAAGATGGGGATTAAAGCTTCCTCGACTTGTGTCATGAACTTTGATGCGGCAACTGGCTATTTGGTTGGTTCGCCCCATAAAGGCATGCAAGCCATGTTTGTGATGATGAATGCTGCTCGCCTCGGTGTAGGGATGCAAGGTTTAGGGATCTCTGAAGTCGCCTATCAAAATGCAGTGACTTATGCCAAAGAACGCTTACAAGGCCGTTCTTTAAAAGGCGCTACGCAACCGGATAAACCAGCTGACCCCTTAGTAGTGCATCCTGATATTCGTCGTATGCTGTTGACCATGCGTGCTTATACCGAAGGCAATCGGATGTTAGCGGTCTGGATGGCACGGCAATTGGATATTTCTTTGCATGCGACCGATCCCGTACAAAAGCAAACAGCTGAAGACTTTGTCGCGCTAATGACGCCGATTGTAAAAGCCTTTATGACTGATTGCGGCTCAGAGATTGCCAATCTAGGGATGCAGGTTTATGGCGGTCATGGCTTTATTCGTGAATGGGGGATGGAGCAATTCGTGCGCGATGCACGGATTTCGCAAATCTATGAAGGTACGAATGGCGTGCAAGCCCTCGATTTAGTAGGGCGGAAAATGCCAGCCCATCTTGGGCGCAATTTACGGCCTTTCTTCCATGAAGTAAGCCACTATTTAAGCGATAAGCAAGCTGATAGTCGCCCTGAAATTCAGCCGTTTGTGCAAGGCCTAGCCAAAGCGTTTGGACGTTTGCAAACCGTCACTGGCTGGTTAGCAGAAAAAGGCTTGTCTAATCCTGAAGAGGGGGGTGGGGCTGCGACGGATTATCTACGCTTATTTGCATTAGTGACTTTAGCTTATCTTTGGCTACGTGCCATTGAGATTGCTTTAGAAAAGCGTGCAGGTGATGAAGCTTTGTTCTATCAAGCTAAACTGGATACAGCGCGGTTTTATTATGAGCGACTATTGCCACAAACGGGAGCTTTAATGAGCATCATTATGTCAGGTTGTGGCAGTTTAATGAGTTTTAACGCGGAAGCCTTTTAAGATCTACCTAGCTCCTCATCCTTAGGTGAGGAGCTTATAATCATTTCATATCCATTCATCTGATCTATTTATACAAGCGAATTAGCTCTCCCTAGAATGAGACTTCATGTAACCCCTACGCGAAGTGTCAATCGTGCGAACCCTAGTCATTCTTAGTCTGTTATGTGTTATGACTTCAGCTTCAGCTGAAATCTATCGTTGGACCGATGCAAATGGTAAGCAAGTTTATGGTGATGAGCCACCGGAAAATGCACGTTCCATCCAAGCAGTTGATTTACCAGTTTTAACTGTAGCAGAAAGCTTTAAAGGTAAACCAAAACCGGTTGAAGCACAGGCCGCATCCAATCAAGCCCCAGTTGCAGAGGCTACAGCCAATCAGACCACTAATACTAGACAAGTTTTAAAAACTACCGATGAACCAGCTGCTGCTACGGGTTATGAAAATTTCAGCATTTTAGTACCAGGTAGTGATGAGGTTGTACGTTCTAATGGCGGTGATGTAAAAATCAAAATTGACCTGCAGCCTGCTTTGAAAAAAGGACATGGCATTGTTGTTTATGTAGATGGTCGCCAAGTAGGTGAAACTACCAATGATACTATTGATGTCACTGGCATTGATCGTGGCGAGCATAGTGTGTTTGCAGTCTTACATGATGCGCAAGACGCAATCTTAGGTAATACCGAAGCAGTGAATTTTACGATGATGCGTAATTCTTTAGCCTCAAGAACGAATACTCGCCGTGCTGACAGTTCTAGCGCCAAAGATAGCAGTACCAATACGGACGATAGTAGCACCCTCAGCAATAGCCGCTTCTAAGTCATTCGTCATACCCATCGATAAGGTATCGAGCTGAAAGCCATCACGATTTAGCTCTTCTAATAAACAGCGCACCGCCGCAAAGGCTTGGCGCTGTTTAGCAAAATCCTCCTCGGGTGCCGGAATAGCCATCAATCCCCGTAAATGCAGGTTCGGTAGTTTCTGCACCGCTCTTGCTAATTCAAAAACTTGCTCTCCTTGAACACCAGATTTGCTGTCTTCAGCACTGATATTGACTTGTAAACAAATCTGAATAGCTTGATCAGGTTGAGAGTTTTGTGCACTCAACCGTTCCGCGATTTTTAGACGATCGACGGAATGAACCCAAGTTGCTAGCTCTGCAATCTGTCGAGTTTTATTAGATTGAATCGGGCCAATAAAATGCCACTCAACGGGGTAAGCTGTTAAGTAGCTAGCTTTTTCAGCCATTTCTTGTGCGTAATTTTCACCCAAAGCCCATTGTTCTGCTTGTAAAGCTTCCTGCAAAGCAACTAAATCTTGATGCTTGCTCACCGCTAATAATTTAACGCTCCCTGCAGGGCGGCCATACTTAGCTTCAGCCGCACGAATGCGTTCTCCGATTATCAGAAGATTGTCTTTAATGGTCATGCTTTGTGTTAACTTTGATTAAATCCTAAAAATTATAAAAAACTTAGTAACGATGGATATTACTCAGCTCTTAGCCTTTGGTGTGAAGAATAATGCCTCTGACTTGCACTTGTCAGCAGGTTTACCCCCTATGATCCGGGTTGATGGCGAAATGCGTCGCATCAGCTTACCGGTGCTAGAGCATAAACAAGTTCATAGCATGGTGTATGACATCATGAATGATAATCAGCGCAAAGCCTATGAAGAATTTTGGGAGTGTGACTTCTCCTTTGAAATTCCTGGGATTGCGCGCTTCCGGGTTAATGCTTTTAATCAGGGTCGTGGAGCAGGCGCAGTATTCCGGACGATTCCAAGTAAAGTTCTTACCTTAGAGCAGTTGAATGCACCCACTAGTTTTAAGAAGATTGCCGATAATCCACGGGGTTTAGTCTTAGTCACAGGGCCTACTGGTTCGGGGAAATCTACCACCTTAGCGGCCATGATTGATTATAAAAATGACAGTGAATACGGTCATATTCTCACCATCGAAGACCCAATCGAATTCGTCCATCAAAGCAAGAAAAGCTTAGTCAACCAACGTGAAGTGCATCGCGATACCCGAAACTTCGAGGCGGCCTTACGCTCAGCGCTACGTGAAGACCCGGACACGATTCTAGTTGGGGAGATGCGTGACCTTGAGACCATTCGCTTAGCTTTGACTGCGGCTGAAACGGGTCACTTAGTGTTCGGTACTTTGCATACTACCAGCGCACCTAAAACCATCGACCGTATTGTGGACGTTTTCCCTGCTGCGGAAAAAGAAATGGTGCGCTCGATGCTTTCCGAGTCCTTGCAAGCGGTTATTTCCCAAACCTTACTGCGTAAACGGAATGGTGGACGGGTTGCAGCCCATGAGATTTTGATCGGAACTCGGGCAATTCGTAACTTAATCCGTGAAAACAAAATTGCTCAAATGCGCTCAGCGATGCAAACCGGTCAAGGTGATGGCATGCAAACTCTTGATCAGTCACTCCAAGCCTTAGTGATGAAAGGCATTATTGATAAAGAAACAGCACGTCGTAAAGCGGATAACCCTGATGCCATTTAAGTGCACAGGTATGAATGATTAGAAGGAGTAACGCTCGTGGATCGCGATAATGCAATGGGTTACGTGCAGAAACTACTGCGCGGCATGCTCGAAAAAGGCAGTTCAGATTTATTTATTACCGCGGATGCCGCCCCTTCAGTAAAAGTGAATGGGGAAATGATGCCGCTTACCCAGAATATTCTGACAGAAATGAATGCACGTATGTTAGTGCGTTCCATTATGAATGACTACCAGCTACAACAATTTGAATCGCAAATGGAGTGCAATTTCTCGATTAGCTTACCAGGCACAGCACGTTTCCGTGTGAATGCTTTTACCCAACGTGGTTGCTCTGGGATGGTGTTGCGGCACATTCCTACTAAAATTCCCAGGTTTGAGGATTTAGATTTACCACCGATTTTGCGTGATCTTTCCTTAACTAAACGCGGCCTAATTATCTTCGTTGGGGCAACAGGTTCAGGTAAGTCCACATCCTTAGCGGCTATGCTTGACTATCGGAATGAAAATTCGCGGGGGCATATTGTCACAATCGAGGATCCCATTGAGTTTATTCATCAGCATAAAGGCTGTTTACTGACCCAGCGCGAAGTGGGCTTAGATACCACTAGCTATGAAATTGCACTGAAAAATACTCTACGACAAGCGCCTGATGTCATTCTAATGGGCGAGGTGCGTGATAAAGAAACGATGGAGTATGCAATTGCCTATGCTGAAACCGGGCATTTATGCTTGACCACCTTACACGCGAATAGCGCTAACCAAGCGATTGAACGGATTCTTAACTTCTTCTCTGAAGAGCGTCATCCACAGTTATTGATGGATTTATCGCTCAATCTTAAATCCGTTATTTCCCAGCGTTTAGTCCGTTCAGTAGATGAAAAAACACGAGTCCCTGCGGTTGAAGTCATTATTAATACACCCTTGATGGCCGATTTAATCCTGAAAGGCGATGTCTCGGGGATGAAAACTTTGGCCTCAAAGTCTCGTGAATACGGCATGTGTACTTTTGACCAAGCACTATTTGACTTAATTGAAACCCGAAAAATTACTGTACAAGAAGGTTTACGTAATGCGGATTCAGTGAATGATCTGCGGCTGCGTCTGAAATTGGAAAGTCGTTTCTCTAAAGAGAACGATTTCTTCCGAGGAACGGATCATCTGGAAATAGAACCTGTAGCGAATAATGTAAGAAGGTAAATGATGGCTAATCTAATCGAAGAGGATATGCGCCTATCACCATTATTACACATGATGGTTAAACAGCAGGCTTCAGATATTTACTTAACTACTGGCGCACATGCTTCGGTTAAAGTGCGTGGTTCTTTACGCAAAATCAGCAAAGAACCCATGAAGCCCGGCAATATTCGCCAGCTTGCCGAAGAGGTTCTAACTTCCAGTGAAATGGAAACTTTTTATACGGCTCGTGAGTTTAATAAAGGGATTGCTTTAAAGGGGATTGGCCGCTTCCGGATGAATTTATACTTCCAACGTGGCGAAGTTTCGATGGTGGTGCGGCATATTCGCAGCAATATTGCTAATCCCGACGATTTAAATCTACCAGAAGTGTTAAAAGAGCTGGTGATGCGCCGCGATGGTTTGATCTTGTTCGTAGGCTCAACGGGTTCTGGTAAATCGACCTCGATGGCCTCCTTGATTCAGTACCGAAATGAACGTCATTGCGGGCATATTCTGACGATTGAAGATCCTATTGAATACACTTTTCGGCATGGTCAATCAATTATTGGTCAACGCGAAGTCGGCTTTGATACTTTAAGTTATGCGAATGCGATGCGCGAAGCCATGCGCGAAGCACCCGATATGATTATGGTCGGGGAAGCACGTGATGCTTCAACTATGGGAGCAGTCCTAGGCTTTGCGGATACTGGCCATTTAGTGCTATCTACTTTGCACGCAATTAATGTTGTGCAAGCACTTGAGCGGATTTTGTATTTATTTGGTAGCGAAGATAAAAATCGAGTACTTATGGACTTGTCTCTGAACTTACGGGCGATTGTAGCCCAACGTTTGATTCCAGCATCAAGCGGTGAGGGTATTCACTTAGCCGCTGAGGTGTTAGTGAATACACCTTATGTGTCCGAGTTGATCCGTAAGGGACATTTCAATGATTTACCAGAGATTATTGAGAAAGGCACTTCTGATGGTATGTTGAGCTTTGATCAGTCTTTATTCCGTTTATTGCGTGATCAGAAAATCACTAAAGCCCATGCCTTGGAATATGCCACTTCACGTAATAACCTCGAATGGCAAATTAGCTTCGGTAATGGCAGCTTTGCACCTGATAAAAATAAGCCAACTGAACCCAGTGTCTATGAAAAAGTGTTGGAATCGACGAAAAATAAAATTACTGGCTCTATCGACACTTAAAAAAACTAGCTCCACCGAATAATCGGCACCTCTAGCAAGGCTCGTAAGTCTTGCTGGTTGTCCATACCTGCTGGCGCTGGATGAATCGGATTGAGAATAATCCCTGCTAGACTTAACTGGCGGGTTCGAATGGCTTCGACTGTAAGCAAAATATGATTAAGGCATCCCACTCGATCTTCACTCACTAATAAAATTGGTAGCTTTAAAGCAGCCGCTAAATCGGCATTTAAACCATCACTTGCGACAGGCGAGTAAAAGCCCCCAGCACCTTCTACATAGAGAAAGTTTGGTGGTTGATAATGCTCACGGCATTGCTGAGCCAGTTGCTGAATCTTTAATTGCTTACCTTCTAATTGTGCAGCTCGTGGGGGCGATAAGGGTGCTAGCAAGCGGTTAGGGCAGATTTGGTTTAACGGCTGAAACCCGCTAGCCGCTAAAGCTAATTTCCACGTATCACTGTCAGTAATTTGCTCAGTTGACCAACCCGATTCCACTGGTTTGCGTGGTGTAACTTGTATTCCAAGTTGTCGCAAATGTTGTAAGAGCCGTGTACCGATCCAAGTTTTACCTACCCCTGTATCCGTGCCAGTCATAAAAATACCCGGTAACTGACTAAGCTGCTGTAACCAGGCTGCAAAATAACTTGAATTCAATTGGGAAACTCTAAGTCGAGAAAATTTTCTATTATACTGCAAGCCTTTCAACTGCATAGCGAGCTTCAAAATGCGCGCCCGATTTTGGCATGAACGTTGGCAGCAAAACCAAATTGGTTTTCACCAAGACGAGATTAATCCTTATCTACAAACTTATTGGCCCCGCCTACAACTAGCCGCTGGTAGCACCGTATTTGTACCTTTATGCGGCAAAAGTATTGATATGCTTTGGTTGCGAGCACAAGGGTATGCTGTTTTAGGGATTGAGTTAAGCCCGATTGCGGTAAAGGATTTTTTTGCAGAGAATGGATTAGAGCCACAAATTACTCAACAGGGTTCGTTTGAATTATGGGAAGTAGAGGGTTTAAAAATTCTGCTGGGTGATTTCTTTCAACTGACGGTTAAGGATTTAGCTGAGTGTCGTGCTATTTATGATCGCGCTGCCTTGATTGCCTTGCCTCCCGATATGCGTGAGCAATATGCAGCCCATCTCCAGCAGATTGCAGCTGATAAACCCAGTCTGTTAATCACGTTAGAATATGATCAAACCGTCACGGGTGGGCCGCCCTTCTCGGTGACCCCAATAGAAGTCGAGCAGTATTATGCAACTCAGTATCATATTGAACCCTTAGCGCGTGTCGACATTAGCCAGACTCAACATGGCATTATCGCTAAGGGAGCTAAAGAGTTATATGAAGGTATTTATTTACTTAAACCTAAAGCTTAGGCTTCCAAATAATGTACTTGAGTGGTGATTTTTCCATCCGCATGTAATTCTAACTCACGCCAACCCGGATTGGCGTGTTTAAACCCTAAACATGTTTCATCATGTGTCAGTTGCACACAAGTTGCCGGTGTACCATACACGGCGATGGTTTGGCCTTGTCGATTCGTGACTGCGCCTACAAATTCAGTATGAATATGGCCGAAAGCTACAGCCTTCACCTGAGGAAAGTTTGTTAAAATCGCCCAAAGCTGCTCTGGCTGCTGTAAACCCATCTTATCCATCCAAGCACTGCCAATCGGTAGTGGGTGATGGTGTAGAAAGACTACAACATATTCTTCAGTTGGAATCTGACTAAGTGTATTGAGTAAAGTATCTAGCTTTTCTGTCGTTAAATAGCCTTCTCCGTGCAAGGGGCGACTGCTATCCAAAAATAGTAAATGCCAATCCCCTAATTGTGCCTGTGGTACTAGATGGATATGTGAGCTACTTAGCTCTGCTTGCATCAGCTCAGGATGATCATGATTCCCGGGTAAGACATAAATAGGGGCTGGAAAATTATCTAACAAGCGGTTAATACGCTGATAAGTTGCCGCGACTTCTTCCTGTGCTAGATCACCACTCAATACTAAGGCATCACAAGGTGGCTGTTGCCCTAGATAGCTTAAAACCCGCATCAGTGCTTGATTCGGGTAAACAGGTAGCGGTGACCAAATTAAGCGAGAAGCATCGTCAGCATAGCAGTGTGTGTCACTAAGCTGCCAAATACGCAGTGGAGTTGTTTCAGCCATTGATTTAAAGCCCAGATAAAGACTGATCTTGTGGATAGCTAATGCTATAACCATAGTTAAGCTCTACCTTAGCACCTGCCGCTAGCTCACGCACCCAAGTATTCACACCTTTTTTATTATCAACGTCTTTGGCGCTTGGAATATCACCAGTAGGTGTCACACTAATATCTGAGTTATTGGGTACTGGAAGCATATCGTACATTTTGACGCTGCGGGCTTCCGTATGTTCATTTTGGATGGTGACTTGGTAGCTATAATCTAAGCGCTTGCGACTGCTTAAGAGGCCAGGTTGAGTCGTTTTTTCTGGTATAGGCTGAAAGCGAATTTTTACCCGATCATCTTCGCCAAAAGCTAATTTCATGAGTTCCCCAGTTTTTAGTTCAGCTAGTTGTGAATTGCCAATGAAATTGCCATCACGATATAAGGCGACTGTACCCGGAATGAGTGGAGCTTGACCTTGATAGGCCGCTTCTGTCGTTAAAATAGCTCTTGGGTCTAGACGTGGGGCGCTACTTAATTGCAGTTTTGCGTCCAAGGTTTGGCTTTCTAAAGTCACACGGCGTGTATCACTGCCTGAAGTTAGTGTTAAAGCACCAGGCACTTGGTATTCAACGTTATATCGACTGTTTACTAAAGCACTATTTTCTTCAAGCATCTTCATAGCGGGACGCTCTTTAGCCAGCGTTGTTGGCATAGGTGCTGCTTGTGGTGCAGGCATTGCTTCATTAGCTGCTGCCATGCGCAGCGTATCTGCAGCAGCCTCGGACACTACCGGTTGCTCATACAAAGAAATAACCCAACTATTTAGCTCAGGTAGGCTCGCACTAGCGGTTGGCCGTAGAGTAGACAGATTCACTTTTACATTCGACCAATCTTCACCCGTGTTTTGTTGAATTGCTGCTTGAGTTTTAAATTGAAGTTTACCTGTGCTGCTGTCTAATTCAGCTTCATAGACGGGAGACCAATGAGCGGCTGGAATTTGATAGCTTAAGCTGAGGGTTAGATTGCTAGCTTGTGCGGCTTTAACATATAAGCTAGCTGTGCGATTACTGGTTTCACCCGTCGCAATTTGCTCTAACTGTGCTTGCAGTTGCGCTAAACCACGATCAAATTCTTGCAAAGTTTTATCCGCGGTACGTACTTTGGTTTGTGCTTCGGCGGTTGCGGTTTCCAAGGTCTGCCAAGCTTGTTGCCATTGTGTTAAGGGTAGGGCGGTTGTGCCTTGCGCTGGAGTATCTTTGTTAGGCTGTTGCATACCGGTTGCACGAATAAAGGCCAGTTGTTGCCCAGCACGAGTTTTAGCATCGGCTACTTCTTGGCGTTTTTCTTGCCAGCGCCGAATTTCTTCTTCTAATTGGTGTTCTTTGGCTTGCACGGCTTCTGAACTTAATTGTTCAGCAAGTTGCACGCTGCCTAAACTCACTGGGGTTGTACTAGAGCCGGATACCCGTAAGGAAGTCGCATCCATTTGCAAGGGTAAGCCTGGTAAAATAACTTTAGTTTCACCCGCTGCTAAGTCAAGAGTGACCATGCGCGTAATTCGTGCACTATCTGGGTAGATTGTAACCGCGCTAATATTGGAGTTAGCTTGCAAATCCGCATAGGTGGTTTGTGGTAAGAATAAGGTAACTGAAAGGCTACTAATTATGACTGAGCTAATACGCAATTTGTCAAAACTCCAAAGTATTTTTCTTCATTATGGTTGCTGCTAGCATAGCAACAAAAATAGGACTTGGAAAATCATCCAGTTAATTGATACCCACTGCCATTTCGATGATCAGAGCTTTGACCCAGACCGTTTGCAAATTTTGCACCAGATGCAAGGCTTGGGCGTTAGCGATCTAATCATTCCAGCGATTACTCAAGCAAGCTGGGTAGGTGTTCAAACCCTATGCCTAGATCAGGTTAGGCTACATGCAGCGTATGGCTTACACCCGATTTATTTGGCGGAGCATACTGAGCAACACCTCACAGAGTTAGGGGATTTTATTCGGGAAAATCGCTCACAAGTTATTGCTGTAGGTGAATGTGGGTTGGATTTTTTCCTACCAGACTTGGATGTGCAGCGCCAAACTGAGCTATTTATCATGCAACTAAAGTTGGCTAAGCGGTATGATTTGCCAGTGATTATACATGCAAGGCGCTCAGTGGATGCCGTCTTGAGCTGTATTCGGCGGATTGGTGGTTTACGTGGGGTAGTGCATAGCTTTGCGGGGAGCTTACAACAAGCTGAGCAATTCATTACTCAAGGTTTTTATCTGGGAGCTGGAGGAACTTTGACTTATGAGCGCGCACAGCGTCTTAGACATGTGTTAAAAACAGTACCTCTTGAGTCGTTGCTATTAGAAACTGATGCTCCGGATCAGCCAGATAGCTTATGGCGTGGACAGCGTAATACGCCACTACGGTTACCGGTTATTGCAGCCGCTTTGGCTCAGTTGCGGGGCTGCCCTGTAGAGTCTATAGCCAAGATCACCACCACGAATGCACAAAACTTATTTGGAATTAGTTAGATGAAGTATTTTTTTCCAATCTTAATGGGAATCGTCATTTTATTCGGTATGGGCTTGACACTTACGCCGTATATTGCCGATTGGTTTTTACCGGTGAGTGCGTCTAATTATCAGCAGGCGAAGCCAGCTGATGCGCGTCAAGCAGTAGCTGATTGGTTTGGTGTGAAGCCTGAAGACATTAAAGCTGCGCAAGCAATCCGCCGCCGCACCAATGAAGGGAATACCAGTTGGCTCATGTTTGAAGCAAGTCGTGAACCAGTCGCGCAGTTCGTGCTGAATGCTCGTCTGCAACAAGTGAACTTGGATCAAACAGCGCTTCAAGCTATTTGGCTGAATAATCCACCACCAATGGATTGGTGGCAGCCTGTAGAGCTAAAGCGCGAAACTTATTTTTCTGGTAAGACAGAAAATCGTATACTTTCCTTAGTTTACAATGAAGAGCAGCAAAAGGGTTATTTAATCGTTAAGGCCATAGAAACTGTCAATGATAAAACTAAAAATAGTTTTTAATAGTTTGCTGAATTTAATTTGCTAAGCAATGGCTTGATTAGAATGAGTTAGTAGGCGTGCAGCTTTTACCCATTTAGCTAAAGGTAAAATACGCTCTTCACTAATAAGGCGCTGAATTAATTTTAACTGTTCGGTGCTACAAGCTGCTAATTGCTCACAGTTTAAAATACCTAACATATGTAGCTTTTGAATACTGCTTGAGTCAATTCCTTCAAGGCAGTTCAATTCATGGCATGGAGAGGTAGCCCGATTAAAGTTGGCCTGATTTGCTACTGAAATAGGAATATGTACATGTTTTTTTAGTAGCTTGGCTAAATCATTGAGGCGGCGTAGTTGCTGTTCGCGTTTTGCTAATACAGTAGTACTTTCTCTTAATTGATTGCGAGTATGCATTAATTGCAAACGTAGCTGTTCAAAGTTTTTTAAATCAGTTGAATGACGTAATTCACTGAGTGCTTGTTCTTTCTCAACTACACAGTAGCTAGCGTATTGATTAAGTTCAGCAAAATCTTGCTGTAAACGTTGATGCGCATAACGTAAGCGGACTAGTTCTTGATAGCAAGCAGTACGCGAATGTTGTTGGAAGAACTGTGCAGCCCACCAGCCCGCGCCCAAACCTAATAACAATAAACCTATTCCAAACGCTGAGAGCTGAAAACTGAGGGCATGCATGCTTACTCCTTAAGGACAGTCAACTCAACCCTCCGATTACGAGTCCGTCCTGCCTCATCTTCATTGCTGGCAACAGGGCGGGTTGATCCATAACCTTGGGCTTTAATTCGATTCAAATCAAGACCTTTTGTTAGAAGATATTGAAGCACAGCTTCCGCTTTTGCCTGAGTAAGTGCTGTTTGACCGAGAGCAGTCCCCTGATTGTCGGTATGAGCAGATATTTCTACCAATGCTTGTGGATATTGTTTGAGCAGCTCGGCTAATTGATCGAGAATTGGATAAGATTCTTCGGTTAATATTGCTTGAGTGGGAACGAATTCAATTTTGCTTAAATCAAATTGTTCAAGTGCGTGTTTTTTGGAGGGTATATATAAACTACCCGGTGCTATTTCGGTAGGCTTAGGTTGATCCGTTTGGCTCACTGCGGGTATTGCTGGTGCAAGGGTCACTTGGTTAGTTACAGTGCGCACACCTTGAATCCCACTTACAATTTCTAAAATCGCTTCTAGAGAAGTTTCTTGAGTCAGAATGCCGCTAATATTACCATCACGCCCCTGAAAATGTACATTAACGCTAGGTAAATTAGCTTCAGCTAGAGCCGTTCGAGCTTTTTGGGCTAAGTCATTTTCAATAGCAGATTGTTTCCAAAGTAAAGCTAATCCCGTCAAACTAAAAGCAATTAATAGCGCTAAAATAGATAAGCGCATATAAATTTGATGCTCATAGTCATTTTTGCCAAGCATAAAAACTCCGCGGTAAATCGGGTTAAATTAAAAATTAGGCTCTAGTAACAGATTAGTACACTCAATAGTGTTGGTACAGATCAAGAGGGCTGGAACAAGCCTAACCAGTTTCGAGCCTGCCTAGTCTAAGGATAGGCAAAAGAGTCTAATAAAGCAGCTTGTTGTTGATTAGTCAATCTTGTTACAAGGTTGAGAAGAGAGGCTCAACCTTGCTGATATAAATTCAACCTAAAAATGAGAGAATTTCTCGAGCTTCTTGTTGTTGACGCTGACCACCCTCACGCAGTACTTCCTTTAGCAAGGAACTGGCTGCTGTGGAATCGCGCAGGTCTAAGTAAGCACGTACAATGTCTAATTTGATAGCAGCATCCATATTATCGTCATTGGCAGCTATAGCTTGAACAGTGGCAGTAGGTGCTAAAGGTGAGAGCTCAGCTGCATTAGGGAGTTCAGGAGATGCGAGAGGAGTTGGAGCGCTAGTAGCAACTGGTGTGTTAGTAGTAGCGGTTTTCGTTGCTTCAGGGAGCGGTGGAGTTACTTCTTTGCTCCTTCGTCCTAATAACCAACCTATCGGCAATGCGATGAGAGATAATAACCAAGGTAGCCAAGAGCCACGCTGTTTTTCTAGGCTCGCTTTATTTAGTTCAGCACTAGCACGGGCTGCATTAGCGAGTAAGAGTTCTTTTTGAGAGTTATCTAGTTGTTCTTTAGTTTCGTTAACTTGTCCTGTTAAGACCGACATGGTTTGATCACGCTCTTTTAATTGTTGTTGCGCTGTTTCTAAATCAGATTGGAGCTTATTTTTAGCATTAATGAGTTGCTCATTCGCCGCCTCGATCTCGTCTAATTGCTGCGTTAAAATGGCAGGATCAGGTGTATCTGGGGTAGCATTTGCAGTCTCGGTGGTCGCAGCAGCAGTTGGGGATGCTGCTGTCGCTTCAGCCTGTTTATTACCAGCTTGTAGGGTTTGTAGTTGCTGTTTTAACTGGTCTCGTTCTTGTTCTAATTGTTTTTTGTCGGCAAGGATCTGCTCATTCGCGCTTTCAATTGCATCTAATTGTTGCATTAAAATCGCTGGATCTGGCGCTTCGGCTGTAGTGGTTTCCGGAGTACTAGCTGCTTCATTGGTAGCAGCAGGAGTCGCTTGGTTAGCGAGCTTAGTTTCTAGTTGTTTTTTGTCAGCCTCAAGCGTTTGCAGTTGCTTTTTTAAATCCTCCTGTTCTTTAAGCAGTTTATTTTTATCAGCCAAAATCTGTTCATTGGCGCTTTCAATTTCATCCAACTGTTGCATCAAGATTGCTGGATCAGGTTTTTCTGTGTCCGCACTTGGTGTTACAGGATTCGTTGCTGCAGTAGCAGTTGAATTTAGGTCTTTAAGTTGCTTAGCTAATTGCTCTTTTTCTGCTTCTAAGGTTTTGAGTCGGCTCTTTAAATCAGCTAATTCCTTATCATTAGAATTGGTAGGAATAGTTTCTGGAGCAGCCTCAGGTGCTTGTAAATCGACAATGGTTTTTGGATCAGGCAAACGTAAGGTTTTACCAACGATCAGTTGGTGTACGCTTTGATTTTTAAAGCTTGCCAGGTTAGCTTCAAAGATAGCTTGGGTTAAAGTCTTGCTAGTTTTATAGCTAGGATAGTGCTCTGCGATGATAGTGCTTAAAGTATCACCTGCTTTGACTTCGATCGTTTTCTCTTCGGCCTGTACTACATTAAACGCATTTAAGGCAAGCAAACTGATTGTTAAAGTCAAGGCAGGGGTACGGAGCAAGCTATTCATTTAGGTCACCAAAGTATCCATTAAATCGATCATGAACTCCGTGTCTTCCTGCTGCAGGATTTCCCAATCAGTGAAGCCCAAATTGTGTAGGGCATCGCGACCTTTTGCATCGGAGCTCATATTAGCTAGTATCGTTTTCAGGGTTTCATACTCTGCTTGTAAATGGGGTTCTACAAGTAAAACATGCCGAATGTCGTAAATTTGGCTACGGAGTAGCTCCCGTAACTGACTACGCACAACCCGAGACAAGCCATCATAAGCTTCTGCTAAGAAAAAGCCGACATCTACTTTGCCTTGGAGAACTAATTTAGCAACCACTACATAAGTATCTGCGATGACGCTCTGTAGGGTTTGGCGTGTAATATCAGCAGGCTCTAACAGAATAGAGCTTATTGTATTCACATCTGGTGCTTCTGTCACAGCGGCTCGGCAAGTAATTGGTAAATCTTCAATACATTTCACGGAGGAATCTACATTGACTGCAATCACTGCCTCATCGGATTTGCCAACGGCTGCGGCAATCGCCTTGAAACCTTTTTCACGCACTAGCATGGCAGCATCAAAAGGATTGGCATAAATAATCCCAATTTCATCGCGTTGAATGGCTTCACGTTGCTTTTGGAAACTAGGGAATAACTCTAAGCGGATCGGGTGACCCCATTGCTTTTGTAACCAAGTGTTAAAAATATACCAACCCGCAATTCGATCGGGGCCAATATCAGGGCTTATGGTCATCACTGGGCGCATCATACTGCGGCTCCTGCTTCATTCATTTGTGCATAAAGTTGAATACATTCCTGCACTTTTGCACGGGAGGGTTTACGGCGTACGGAGGTATAACCAATGATACTGCCATCCCGAATATTAGGAATAACGGTGGCATAGACCCAATAGAAACAACCGTCTTTGCGCAAATTTTTTACATAACCATGCCATTGTTTACCTTGTTGAATGGTATCCCAAAGATCTTGGAAAGCAGCGGCGGGCATATCTGGGTGGCGGAGAATATGATGTGGTCGCCCAATTAACTCTTCATGTTGATACCCTGACATTTCTATAAATGAAGGATTACAGTGAGTAATGATCCCTGCCAAATCGGTACGTGATACAATGAGCTTCCCTTCAGGGAAGGGTATTTCTTCATTCTTGATGAGCACTTCTCGCATAGTGCCATCGTGATAAATTAACTGCACGAATGGGCTTATCATTGGACCCTCTAAGTCGAAGTGGATGCTATTTTTATTTATTGTTTATAGTTAGATAAAGCTATCCAGTAAAAAAGCTTATCCTCTAGATAAGCTTCGCAATGCTCTCTGACGCACGCTTAACATCCAAGAAAATTAAGCCTAAGCGTGCATTAGGTTTAGCTAAAACTGTCACAACAGCATCTTTGCCTGCATGTGTCATGAGAATGTAGCCGTGGCCTCCTTTAATTAGGACTTGCTCAAGTCCACCGCGAGCTAACTCTTCAGCAGTACGATCACCTAGAGAGAGCATTGCCGCACTCATAGCACCTACACGATCTTCATCCATGCCAGAAGGCAGCATAGAGGCCATCATTAAACCATCGGTGGATAAGACTGCTGATGCTTCAATATCTGCAGACGAGCCATTTAAATCACTGAGTATAGAATGCAGCATTTCAGAGCGCATTGATGAGTCTCCATTCGTAATTAATTAAAAGTATATGCAATAATTTTTAATAGTTTGAGCTTTTTTTGCACAAACTGCCCAATTTTATATGGAGCCTAGCTCGCTATTGCCATAGCGCATTTCTAAGGCCCAAACCAGCTGTTTAAAGGCTGGTTGGTTTAGTTGGGGGATGCCACCGATGATTAGAGTAAAGCGGTTTTGCCCAATATAGATAGGCCAAAATCCCACTTCGCTATTTCCACTAGCATCAATTAACCCCCAAGCTCGTTGCCGATAGCCCAAGTTACCTTGTAGCAATTCTTTATGACGAGCATAAACTGCGGTGAGATTCGCGCTTAAAGCCGCCAGTTCTTCGGCAGCTTCATGCGGAAATCCAGCACTTCCCAAATACAGCCCGCGACTTTCCGCTAAAACTGCTTTGCCTTCATCAGACAAATTGCGAAGTAGTTGTGGCAGAAGACGCTCTAATGTTTCTGGTGGCGCTTGTTCGCTATGCTCCAAACCAATAATTAGACCTGCTTCCTGCAACCAATGCACAAATTCGAGGGCACGTTTCTTTTTAAGATTGCTCAGTTCACAAGCAACCTCTGTATTAAACAAGGGTGTTTGAGGATGCTGGAGCAATTTGTGGATGAAATCACGCCCTGATTCTGGCGTATTATCTTGGACGGCATAATAAACGCCACCAGGCGTCGCGCCAAGATAGAGATTTTCATTAAGAATGTATTCGCTCATCAGGCATTCACCCCAGGGTCGAGTGAGTACAGAAGGGCTTGTACCAAGGCGGTAATATCAGCACGGCTGCGGGCATCGACTTCAAAAATAGGTGCTTTCAGCGAAAGTTGATCTAGCCATTGGCGGTAATCATATAGATTAGGTGAGCGCTGAATATCCATACGCGTTACCCCGACAACCATTTGTTGTTGTTCAATGAACTGCCGGAAGGCGTTAGTATAAAATCGCATATCTTGGAAGGGATCTTTGCGGGTATTGTCTAATAATAAGATCAGACCAATACCACCTTTAGTGAGAATATCCCACATAAAGTCAAAGCGTTCTTGGCCAGGAGTCCCATATAAATGGACACGCTCTTTATCACCTAAATGAATTAAGCCGTAATCCATCGCTACTGTAGTTTGCGGTTTACGACTTTTAGTCATGTCGGAGGCTTGTTCATCTGTAGTGACGATTGCAATATCACTGATCGACGCAATCGCAGTGGTTTTACCTGCCCCCACCGGTCCCGTAAAGATGATTTTTTTGTTGGTGATACTCATAAGCCTTAGTTTCCGCCCCCTCCGAGTAAGCGTTTCAACAGCCGTGAGAATAAGCCACGATTTTTCTGTGGTACTTCTTTCTCTTGATATTCGACTTTGCCTTCATCCATTGCCATTAGCCCTAATACGCTAGCTGCTGTGAAGAAAGCAAAGACATGACGCTGTGGGATGTCTAACCATTTAGCGACATCAAACACAGTGCCTGGGCGTTGCTGCCAAGCTGCTGCAATACGCATGACATGCGGAATATTTTCAACTCTTGTTAAATTTGGCCAGTGCTTTACAACCCATCGCTGATTTATATTCACATCCCGATTTAAGCGTCCATGTGAGGCTAATAAAGTTACAAGCCACAGGATACTTTCTAAATCATGGGTATGTTGTTTATCAGCTCGATAGGCCTGCTCTAAAGTAGGCATTTCAGCAGCGGTTGGCGTGTGTAAGTGTACCTTGCCTGCTTGAATTGGGGTATTACAAAGTGTTGCAAATTTGTCAGAGGTCAAATCGAAACTGCAATAAGCCATATTCAAGTTAGGTAATAATAAAATTTGATCATAAGTGTCAAATTTTAGCTGGATAGGAGTGCCTGATTGTTTAGCTTGCTGTAAAGCATTTAGTAATAGCTTCAATAAAAAATTATCTGGTGTAAAGCGCTGCATCGCCGTTTGTGCATTAGCAGGGTTAACATCTGCTTGAGTTCCACAAAGTAATTGCCAACGTCGCTCTAATTGTTCTTGATTCTTCTCAGGTAAGGCAATGGCACCAAAGTTTAAGAAACTATTATCAGTAGCTTCTTCTACAGGCGTTGGTTTAGCTGGGTCACGAATTAATGATTTAGCAGGGATTATCGGCTTAACAGGTTCTTTGGTAGTTGTTGGTGCAGATGGTTTTTCCGTAACAGCTGGTTTAGTTTTGGTAATAGTGTCTGCATCATCTTTACCAAAATCTAATAATTGGGATGGGCGGGTTTTACGTTGACCTAAACCGAAAGGATGCGCTGCAGTCGGCGGTTTTTGCGCTGCCGGTTGCGAGGTAGAGGGTGGTGTGTACTCTCGTTCGGTGTTGGCGGTTGCCCCTTTGGGTAATAAAGCACGTACTTGCTCAGCAGCTTTAGTTAGAGCTTGTGAAGTTAAGGGCTTAGGTACCCAAATAGTATTCGGTAATTGAATTTCCCGTACGGACAAAATAATGCCTGGTTTGGCAGTCTCAGTACGGTCTTGCCATTCAAGGTCAGCACCTGGGTGGTCAAAATCAATAATTAAGGTTTCAGCATCTGCTAGCGAAGTTACTTTGAACAGCTGCTTGCCAGCCCCAGCAAAGAAAAACTCCAGTATCGCCCGGTTGTGCGGGCTAATACTTAACAATGCAATCCGTAGAGGATTTCCTGATGAATTCAGCATACGTCCTGCCCATTATAATTAGTCCTCACCAATTGTTTGCCTCACTTTGGTAAGCCTGCCAAGTCTCTGAAGGCTCAATACCAGCTGCTACTAATTCAGCAGTCAATTGGGTCAGTTTATCCTTATTGCGCGTATATTGGTAAATATTTAAGAGCTCTTGCTCAAGTGCAGGGTCATTAGAACCTGCTAGGATTTCTTTTTCTAGCAACTCCTGTGCAATATCAATTTGTCCATATTCTAGGCAAGCTTGTGCTTCTTCTAGGATCGAGTTATAGCGACTAATTTCAACTTGGCGTTCCACTGTAATCAGGGGACGGTGTACTTGGTTTTCCCCAGTTGCTAATACCGAGCCTAAGCGCCACTCACGATCTAGTCCTTGCTGGGTACTCTCAGTTTGCAGTTCTTTAAAAAACTGTACCGCTTCCATAGATAAATAGGGAGTACATTGTTCCAGCATTCGGTCTTTGAGCATGATCCCCGCTTCCTTTCCTAAAGCGAGATAAAGATCCATTAAGCTGCCTTCCATCCGGTCAGTTAGCCCTTCAGTATGCGTCAATAGAATTCGTTGCACATGCGCTCGAAGATCTAAGGGATAACGGCGAATTTGATGCGACAAAAATCGCCAAGTTTGTAATGCATCATAGGTTGGCGAGAGTCTTAAGTTCTTTTCATCCGGCATACGGAAAGCTAAAGGCAAAGCAACGGAAGCAGCCGAACTTCCACCGGGAAACATTTTTTCAAGCATATCAGGCCAAGGGCAGCTAAAAAATTTTAATATTTTATAGTGTTTAACTATAAAGACGATACAGCTTTTTGAATGATAACCTATAAAATGCTACAGAAAAGTTTTTTGGATCAATGGCAACTAAGGTGCAAAGCTTGATGTTGTAGTCTTATTAAGTCAGCATTGCGGTCAAATAGAGGAAACTGGGGTGTAGCGTGTTATATCTAATTGGACAAATATTAGTTATTGTTTTGGTTGCAACTTTTGCCGGTTTAGGTTTAGGTTGGTGGTCGCGAGGTCTGATGGCTGACCTCCGCCCACAAGCTACTAATAATGAAGAAGAAACGGATCCTTTTGGAGCACGTTCACGCTTAGAGCAATGTCATCGGGATAATGCTGCGTTACGTCGTGATTTGCGCGAAACTGAAGATCAGCTAGAGCAATTGCGGAAAGCTAAAGAGCTAACTCGTGAGGGTGATATGGTGGGGCGCTTACAAGCTGCTGAGGGGCGCGTCCAAGCTTTATTAGATGATTTGCAGGTACGTGATGACACGATCGCGGTTTTGGAAAAGGAGCTTGATACCTTACGCGCCCGGTCATAATTAACTAACATAAACTAATAACATAACTATTGAGGAATTTTATATGGCTAAAAAGGGAGCCGGCGCAGCTTCTCTGTTTGAGGCTGATATCGAGGTAGTAGGTGATATCTCATTTGCGGGTGAGTTATATCTACAAGGACGCGTAAACGGTAATATTATGGCTCCAGGCGAGTCAGGAGCTTCTCTCTTTTTGCAAGAGCATAGCGAGGTGAATGGCGAGATTCGTGCACCGACGTTGGTAGTATCCGGACGAGTTGCTGGAGATATTTACTCTACTCGGCGGGTCACTTTAAAATCTAGTGCGGATGTCGTAGGGAATATTCATTACGCCGAAATTTTAGTTGAACAAGGTGCTAGTGTGAATGGAATGCTAGTATCTTTAGGACAGGCAGAACAAAAACTATAAAAAGCTAAAAAAAATACATAAGGTTATCAAAATAGTGCTAGCCTCTATTTTGATGACATTTTACTGTTATAGACACATGGTGTTGTGAAAAAAAAACAGTTATGATGCGGCAGTGCATCAATTAAGTTTCTTCCTGATGTTTTTTGCTTTTGTGGAGATTTACCAATGAATTATCGTGTTGTTCTAGCTACTTTAATGGCTGCTTTTGTTTTGACTGCTTGTGGTAAGAAAGACGAAGCCCCAAAAACTGAAGCAGCTCCTGCTGCAACAACTGCTCCAGCTGCAGCTCCAGCTGCTGATGCGGCAGCAACTGCTCCAGCAGCAACAACTGCTCCAGCAGCTGGCGAAGCTCCAAAGCCACAATAAGCTTATTGGGCTTGCTTGAGTCTTAATAGCAGGGTGGTTTTCCACCCTGTTTTTATTTGAAATCCCGCATTTATTTTCAGCTCTGGCATAATTCCTTAATTGTTCATCAAGGATCATGCTATGTCTTACTACAAACACCATGTGTTTTTCTGCACTAATCAACGCACGAATGGCGACACTAGTTGTCAGGATTTTCATTCGGCTGAAATGCGCGACTATGCTAAACAACGTTGTAAAGAATTAGGGCTGCATAAAGATCAGCAAGTGCGTATTAATAGCGCAGGTTGTCTAAACCGTTGTGAGCTTGGGCCGGTGGTTGTCGTTTATCCTGAGGCTACTTGGTACACTTGGGTCGATAAAACCGACATTGATGAAATCATTGAAAGCCATTTAGTGAATGGTAAGCCAGTGGAACGCTTATTATTGGATTGATATTGCATGCTAACTGAGCGCTTAAAGCATTATGGTCGCTTGATTCGTTTCGAACGACCAATTGGTACCTTGCTACTCTTGTGGCCAACTTACTGGGCTTTATGGATAGCTGCCCAAGGCTTTCCGGGCTGGAAGCTATTAATTATTTTCAGTCTAGGTACTTTTCTGATGCGCTCGGCCGGCTGTGCTATCAATGATATTGCAGATCGAAAAGTAGATGGTCATGTGGAGCGTACTAAGTTACGTCCGTTAGCAACGGGTGCGATTTCGGTGAAGGAAGCTTTAGGTGTGTTTGGCTGCTTATTGTTTCTAGCTTTCCTGTTAGTGTTGCAACTTAATGTTTTAACCGTCGGTTTTTCTTTGCTAGCGGTAGTCCTTGCGGCTAGTTATCCTTTTATGAAGCGTTATCATCATTGGCCTCAAGTCTATTTGGGTATCGCTTTTGCTTGGGGTATTCCGATGGCATTTACGGCTATCCAAAACCAGCCTCCACCTTTAGCTGCTTGGGTCTTGTTGGCTGCGAATGTAGCTTGGACGACAGCTTATGACACCATGTATGCCATGTGTGATCGTGAAGATGATTTAAAAATCGGTGTCAAATCCACCGCGATTATTTTCGGTGAGTATGACCGCTTAATGGTAGGGGTCTTACAAGTAGCTACTGTAGGTTTATTGGTTTGGGCAGGTCACTTAGCTGACTTAAATTTTTGGTTCTGGCTGAGTCTTGTAGTAGCACTTGGATTTTTTGGTTATCAACAATACTTAATCCGGCATCGAGAGCGCTGGTTAAGTTTACAGGCCTTTTTGAATAATAATTGGGTCGGACTGGTGTTATTTATTGGGATTGTCTTGAGTTATAGTCTGCCTTAACGGTTTTCGGTGTAGAATAAATTCCGCTACAATCGGCATCTTTATGTTCGGAGCTTTTGAGCCTGCTATGTCCAGACAATCAAGTTTTAACCGCGAAGAGCTATTGCAATGCGGTCGTGGAGAAATGTTCGGCGAGGGTAATGCCCAGTTGCCTGTGCCTAATATGCTAATGATGGATCGCATTGTGCATATTAGTGATGAAGGTGGTACCCACGGGAAAGGAGAAATTCTTGCTGAACTTGATGTGAAACCTGATTTATGGTTTTTTGATTGCCATTTTCCGGGTGATCCAGTCATGCCTGGTTGTTTAGGTTTGGATGCAATGTGGCAGATGGTTGGCTTCTATTTAGCTTGGTTGGGTAGTCCCGGACATGGACGCGCTTTGGGGGTTGGAGAGGTCAAATTTTTCGGGCAGGTCTTACCTAATGCACAAAAAGTAACTTATAAAATTAATCTAAAGCGTGTGATTACCCGCAGACTAGTGATGGGGATTGCTGATGGTAGCCTTGAAGTCGATGGGCGTGAAATTTATACCGCACAAGACTTGCGCGTAGGGCTATTTATGAATACGGCTAGCTTCTAAGCACTAGATTTTTAATAAATTCTGTATTTATCTTAACCAAAACAACTAGTTTTGTTGGCTTTATAAATAGTGTTGCGGTCAGGGTGCGGTGTTTGTTACCATAGCGCCCTTTTCGTATTAACCGATAAATTTTGAGGACGCTCGGCATGAAGCCCGAAATTCACCCTAATTATAGAGAAGTCGTATTCCAAGATCTCGCCAGCGGCTTCACTTTCCTGACCCGCTCTACTGTAGAAACTCGTGAAACTATCGAGTATGAAGGGGCTACTTACCCTTTACTGAAAGTGGAGATTTCTAGCCAATCTCATCCTTTCTATACTGGCAAACAAGCTGTGAAGAGCACTGCTGGTCAGATCGACAAGTTCAATCGTCGTTTCTCACGCGGCAAATAAATACTAGCTTTATTACCTGAAATTTCAGAAATAAGCACTCAAGGTATTTAGTTTTAGCTTCTAAAATGCCCCAATGCTGGGGCGTTTTTATTTCTGCATAAAACCCTTCCATTGACGTAAACGTTAATTTCTAGCTAGAGTTAGAGCTTCTAATGCTAATTCTTGGAGGAGTGAACATGAGTCAAGCTATACCGGCTGAATTTGTCGAGCGTGTAACAGCCAGTTTTCAACGTCAGAATGCCATGCACCTAATTCAAGCCAGTTTGCCAGTCGTTGAGCAAGGTCTAACAGAAATTCATCTTCCGCATTGGCAAGGCGTGGAACAGCAACATGGATTTATTCATGGTGGTGTAGTGGGGATGATTGCTGATTCTGCCGCTGGTTATGCTGCTATGACGATGGTGCCTGCAACGGCATCTGTGCTGACTGTCGAATTCAAAATGAATTTAGTTGCACCCGCTGATGGCGAGAAACTGATTGCTCGTGGCCAAGTGGTTCGCTCTGGGCGTACTTTAATTGTCACCAAGGCTGAGGTATTTGCAGTGAAACAAGGCAAAGAAGCCTTATGTGCGTTGATGCAACAAACCATTATGGTGATGCATGGGAAGACGGAAAAATAGCTCGGTATGTGTCACTTCAACTTAATTTGCTAAAAAGTTGGAGCTGGTTGATAGCTAGTTTCAACGGGTTTTTTCGGATGTTGCGAGGCTGCTAGGACTAAGCGCTCCCCCTGTTGGCGAATGCAATAGCGCAGGCCAAGCTTATAACAATGTTCTGCATTACTAGTCTCACCCATCACTTCTAAGAGTTCCGCTAACTCTAAATAAGCTTCTGGATCAGGGGCTTGATTCAGGCTGGTTTCATAATAGGATTTGGCAACTCCCCACAGTTTTTGCTGCCGATGTAAACGTGCTAATAATAATAAACTCACTGGATTTGCTGGCTGTGGTGCTAACCATTTTTCAGCATTTTGTACTGCATTAGCAAGATTGGCATGCTCAAGACGACCGTACAAATCTGCTAGCTGCGGATACCAAGCATTGGCATGTACAGTCGTAATAAATTGTTCAGCTAAAGCATCTGCATCCGCTTGATGCAAAGCCCTAGTGTATACGTTCATAGCTTCAGATTGCTCGCGAATCGCAGTGGGCAATCTTTTCCACAGAGTTTGTAGCTTCTCGGTATTTTTTTGTTCCGCATATTTACTGAATAAACCGACTAAAGTAGCTGCTTGTACATGACTCATACTTTCGCTATTTAGCAGATTGAGTTTTTGTAGATCAGGCAGTAAATCAAGCAAAGCTTCCCAGTTTTGCTGCTTATACAAAACTTTGGCTAGCAATTTAGTCACATAGGCATTTTTGGGGGCAAGGCTCCGCAGATTTAGGAGCGTGGCATGCGCTTGTTCTAATTGCTCAGCCGATAATTGCATCTCTGCTTGGGAAACACCTACAGCAATTTGCGCACTATGATCACTCTCAATGGCTTTTTTCAAAAGCTCATCACGGCGTTCAGGAGCTTCCTGCATATGTGCAGCTCGGGCGGCTCCTAAATAATTTAATAAGGGTGTTTCACTGCGCTCAGCATGCTCGGTAAGTAGCTGCTCAGCCTTGCTCCAATGGCCTTCAGTTAATTGGATTAAGCCTTGATTGAGGCTGTGGTTAGCTTTGGTATGTAAGCGATGATCACGTAAGCGATGCAAACGGCGTCTTAAACCTAACAGTTCGCGCACTAGGGTAAGGCCTAAATAAAAGGCCATGCAAGCTCCTAACACTAACAAAGCGAGAGTAGCCGTAGTGAGTTCATAAACTTGGCTACCCCATTTAATAAAACTTGGACCAGAATGGGTTAAGACCTGCTGAGTGACCCAAAATCCACTTAAACCTAATAAAATGGATAAGAGAATAAAACGCATCATGGTTTAGGTTCTCCAGCTAAAGCGGTATTACGAGCTTTTTCCAATTGATGCAAGCTCGCTGAAATATCGGGCAAAGCAGGTTGTAAGTTTACTTGGTCGAGCTGCATGAGTGGTTCTATTAAACCAGCCATTTGGTCTTTAGGGTAATAGGCTTGCAAGGTATCGCGGATCAGAGCAATTTGCTGATGGTAGTTGTTGTCCTGCCGCTGTAATGCCATTAGACGTAAGTTTTCTAGGCGCAATAAGATCAATTGGTGCAAGCTTTGCCGTGATTCTGTATCTAAAGCATTTGCTAAAGGCTGGTCGATTTGATGCACCACTACCGCTTCATTTAAAGTATTGAGCGCTTTTTGTTTATATTCTTGCCAGAGTGAATTGTCTTGATTCGCATGGGTGTCATTGGTCTTAGTAGTGCTTGGATTGGCTCTTAAAGTTTGGCTTGGCAAAGCTTTTGCGAGCTGGTTAGAAAGCGTCAAACTTAGAGTATTAATGCGTTGGGAGAGGTCGAGTAAGTCTGGTTCAGCAAAGGCTTCTAAACTCGCAATATCCCTAGCTAATTGCTGGCGCACTGGTAAATAAGTGACCGAGCCTAGTTTACCTAACAATAAATCTGCCTCTTTTAAAGCAGCTAAAGCAGCGCCTTTGTTAGCCGTTAAGTGCAGCTCCTGATTTGCCATCCGTAACAGGAAAGCAACTTCTTCAATTTGCCAATCATGGTCAGTTTTGGGTGCTACTGATTGTTGCAAGCGTGCTTGTAGGCTTGTGACTTGTTCAACTTGGGCAGTAACGGTTTCAGCAAATTGGCGGGTTTCATTATGCATTTGCGCCATTTTTTGTAAATTTGTACTGGCATCGGTGGATAACTTATCCACTGTTTGCTTCACATCCTTGCGTAACGCTTCCAACGTACTGCTATCTGCTTTTTGACTAAGCATTTTGTCTAAATTGGCAATGCGGATTTGGCTGTCGTTGGCCTTGGTGTTCATACGCTGCCAATGTTTATAACCGGTAGCAATTCCAATTACAGTGAAAAATAGAGCTAAAAAAGCAATAAAGAGCGCAAAGCTAGTACCTTTGGCTTTAGGTACAGTGCTGAGATAGTGAGGCTCAGTAAAGACTGTGGTTTCAGATTTTTCGATCATTCTTGATTGTCCTGTTGCCACTGGATTAAGGCTGCCAGCATCTCGTCATCCGCAGGGCTTCGGGCAACAATTATTTTATGTTTAAAGCCACGTTGCTGAGCATAAAAACTGATTCGCTCGCTGCCCACAACGATAGGGTATTGATAAATCCAGGTTTCTGGTTCTAAAAGCTGCAAGAGGTTACGCAAAATCTCGCTACTGGTTATACAGATTATATCAAGGCCGTGAGTGTCATGGAGTTGTTTTAAAGTTTGAGCTGATCCCGTTACGCTACGTTGATAGACCGTGGCATAACTGACCTTGGCACCCCTAGCGCTTAAGGTTTCGGCTAAGACCTCACGTCCGGCATCGCCACGCACAATTAACACCTGCTGCCCTGTCAGATCCTGCACTGGTGGCAAAGTTAAAAAATCTTCACTGGTAAAGCCTTGTTCGGGCACTAAATTGGGTTGTAAACCATATTTATTTAAACTAGCAGCCGTTTGTTTACCAATTGCCCCTAGCTTAGTGGCTTTGAAACAGGTCAAATCGTGAAAAAAGTTTAGGCCGTACTCCACTGCATTCGCGCTAATGAAAATGACCCAATCATAAGCTTGCTGATGAATAGCTAATAGACTATCGGGCGCTTGATTGATCGGTTCAATCGCCATCACGGGAAAAAGTTGCGGTTTGGCGCCTGCTGCTAATAACAGCTCATAAAAACGCCCCGCTTGATGTGCTGGGCGGGTGACGAGTACTTGAATATCTGTCAGCGGCAAATTCATAGCTCAGTGCTGAGCTATACCTAAAACACTCAGGATTTTATCGCCACCTTGGGCAAGTAAGGAGTCAGCAATGGAGATCCCTAAAGCTTCTGGATTGTGTGGATCACCGACTGCTTCAGCTCTAAACAGGGCTGAGCCATCGGGATAACCTAGCAAACCGCGCATACGCAATTCACCATCTTGGAGTTCGGCAAAACCTGCAATCGGAACTTGGCAACCTCCATGCAGGCGATGATTCATGGCACGCTCAGCACGAACGCGAATTAAGGTCGCTGGATGAATCAAGGGCGCTAACAGCTCCTGAATGCGTGGGTCGTTCACTCGACATTCAATCCCAATCGCACCTTGACCGACAGCAGGCAAGCTTTGCTCAGGGGATAAATAGCTGGTAATCCGTGCTGCAAATTGCATACGGATAAGTCCAGCTGCTGCGAGAATAATGGCGTCGTATTCGCCATTATCTAATTTAGCGAGGCGGGTATTGATATTGCCGCGCAAGTCTTTGGTTTTCAGCTGAGGATAACGCGCCAGTAACTGCATTTGGCGGCGTAAGCTACAAGTACCGATCACAGCTCCCTCTGGTAGCTCATCCAAAGATTGATAGTGATTAGACACGAAAGCATCACGCGGATCTTCCCGCTCCATAATCACAGCCAGATGTAAGCCCTCGGGAAATTCCATTGGTACATCTTTCATGGAGTGCACAGCCATATCCGCACTACCTTCGAGCATGCCGACTTCAAGTTCTTTAACAAATAATCCTTTGCCGCCAATGCGAGATAAGGGGCTATCGAGAATTTTGTCACCGCGGGTGGTCATACCCACTAATTCAACTTGTAAATCGCTATGCAAAGCTTGTAAGCGGGCGGCGACATGCTCAGCTTGCCATAAAGCAAGCGGGCTAGTACGAGTGGCGATGCGGATAATTTCGGCCATAAAGTCGTGGGGAAGTCATTAAAGCTTTAGCACTTTACGGCAAATAATTTGAGACTTCCAGCAGCGCTATCAAGGATAAGGGAAAGGGTTTAAGCGTAGGGCACTAAATAGCGCACATCAATATAACAAGAAGGCCGATGCGATAAGGGCGGGTAAACATGTAACCAATAAGCGTTATCGCGTTTGAGCATACCTTCTTCCATAGCGACTAGGTCAACTAGACTGCCATTATATAAGCGAATCATCACATCAGCATTTTGTGCAGGATTGCGTCGGCATTCAATAGGGGCATAATTAATTGCCACAGTATTTACTTTATACACGGTGGCAATTGGGCGGCTACTCAAATCAGCAATGGTTAAAATATTGCCATTATCTGTACAGGCTGTTAGTAAGGTAGTGCTAAAAATAATGAAAAAATAAAATATGCCACGCATGCGGTACTCGCTTGTTTTTTACCTATATGCCTGCTGGTCACCACAAAGTTTGGGCAGTCTCCTAAGTTCTTCTCTCTATTTGGCTGAGAGGCTGATTTTCAGCAATGGCTTTTGGAGTGGAAGTGATGTTTTTACTTCTTATCGGTCATTCACGGTTGAAACCCTGCATCATTCTGGTTTTAATGACGCAGTTTAAATTTGGGTGTCATAAGCAGGAGCCAAAATGAAAGTTCTAGTTGTTGGAAGTGGTGGGCGTGAACATGCTTTAGCGTGGAAATTAGCCCAATCACCGCGTGTCACCGAAGTATTAGTTGCCCCTGGCAATGCAGGTACTGCTCGGGAACCTAAAATGCGCAACTTGCCGATTGCAGCAGAAGATATTGATGCTTTGGTGTATTACGCCCAAGACCAAGAAGTTGACTTAACCGTCGTTGGCCCTGAGGCTCCTTTATCCAAAGGTCTTGTGGATCGTTTTCGTGCAACCGGTTTGCGCTGCTTTGGCCCAACCCAGCAGGCGGCTCAATTAGAGTCCTCTAAAGCCTTTGCTAAAGATTTCTTAGCACGTCACCATATCGCCACCGCTGAATACGCTAATTTCACAGAGCTAGAGCCTGCGCTTGCTTATATTCGTGCCAAGGGTGCGCCCATTGTGATTAAGGCAGATGGCTTAGCAGCAGGGAAGGGAGTTATTCTGGCTCAGACTGAGGATGAGGCCATGGCTGCGGTTCAAGATATGTTGGCCGGTAATGCTTTTGGGGCTGCAGGTAGCCGGGTAGTGATTGAAGAGTTTTTAGTCGGCGAAGAGGCCAGTTTCATTGTGATGGTGGATGGTGAGCATGTGCTGGCAATGGCTAGCTCGCAAGATCATAAAGCGCGGGATAATGGCGATAAAGGCCCTAACACGGGTGGGATGGGGGCTTATTCACCGGCACCGGTAGTCACTCCGGCGATGCATGACCGCATTATGCAGGAGGTGATTTATCCTACAGTGCGCGGTATGGAGGCTGATGGTATTCCTTATACGGGCTTCCTGTACGCAGGAGTGATGATTACGGCAGACGGTACGCCAAAAGTTTTAGAGTTCAATTGCCGCTTTGGTGATCCAGAAACCCAACCGATTATGGCGCGCTTAAAATCCGATTTTGTCGAGTTGCTCGAAGCTGCTGTGGATAAACGCTTAGATCAAGTAAACGCAGAGTGGGATAGTCGTGCTGCGGTTGGTGTGGTCTTAGCTGCAGGTGGTTATCCTGATGCTTATGCCAAAGGTGCAGTGATTCAGGGCTTGGAGCAAGCAGCACAACTTGCGGGTAAAGTATTTCATGCCGGCACTGCCGATCAAGCAGGGCAAGTGGTTACCAATGGTGGGCGCGTCTTGTGTGCAGTGGGTTTAGGTAATTCAGTCACAGCCGCGCAAGCGCAAGCTTATGAATTAGTTAAAACGATTCAGTGGGATAAGGTTTATTACCGTACTGATATTGGTCATCGTGCGATTGCACGCGAGCAAGCACAGAGTTCCTAGGGTTTTTACTACCTAAGGGCTAGTAGCATGGTAATTTAGTAATTTAACCTTAACGTAAAGGTAAGTTGCCATGAGTTCAGTAGATCCCAAAGCAAGTTCAGCCGTCAGTTACCCTGAACTCCCCATACCTGCAGGCGGAGAAATCGTTGAGGTTGCTGCGGGCGTTTACTGGGTACGTATGCCGCTGCCCTTTGCGCTTGATCATATCAATCTATGGCTCTTAAAAGATGGCGACAGTTGGGTACAGGTTGATACGGGCTTAGTTGAATCCAGCGTGATCGAATATTGGCGCACCATCTTTGAGTCTTATTTAGGTGGTGCTCCAGTGACTCGCTTGATTGTCACTCATCTGCATCCTGATCATGTGGGCTTGGCTGGTTGGTTGACTCATGAATGGGGTGCAACTTTGCATATGTCCCGCACGGAATACCTCCTCTGCCGTACTTTACTTTCAGATACCCACAAAGAAGTCCCCGAAGCGGCGATTAATTTCTATCGACATGCTGGCTTTGATGAGGAAGCAATTGGGATTTATCGTGCCCATTTCGGTGGTTATGGCAGCTTTGTAGGTGCTTTGCCAGATGCTTATCAACGTTTAGTGAATGGCGATAAACTCAAGATTGATGGCGTCGATTGGGAGGTCATTATCGGTCAAGGTCATAGTCCTGAGCATGTTTGCTTATATTGTGCTGAGAAAAAAGTTTTCATCGCAGGCGATCAACTACTACCTACGATTTCTTCTAATGTGAGTGTCTGGCCAATTGAACCGAATGCTAATCCACTTAAAGATTGGATTGAGTCCTGCCATCTGCTGCGAGCACGTTTGCCTGCAGATATCTTAGTGCTCCCAGCACATGGTAAACCTTTCTATGGTGCACATCCACGCCTAGATAGTTTAATTGCCGAGCATGAACAGGCGCTCAATGATTTATATGAAGTATGTGCTGAGCCTAAGCGGGTGGTCGATGTGTTTCCCGTTTTATTTAAAAATCCAGTAACTAAGCGTACTTTGATTTTTGCCACGGGTGAGGCGCGGGCGCATTTGAATTATTTGGTACAGGCTGGGCGGTTGCAGATGGATTTGGATGAGAAAGGCGTGGGGTATTATCGGCAGGTTTCATAAACCAACTACCAGGCCTTCCTAAAAGAACAGCACACAACTTTACCTTAGCTTTTTCTCCAAGCGGCAGTACGCGCTCTAAAGAGTTTTTGCTAGAATATATCTATATGTGACTAAAAATTTAGAGCATTTATGCCTGCGCGCGATATTTATCACTTAGCAGTACGTCATTCCCTAGAGAAAGAGGGATGGACAGTAACCGATGATCCCTACACTTTACGTGCTGGTGGCTTCCTGATGTATATCGATTTGGGGTGGAGCGTCTCATCGTCGCTGAAAATGGTGTTGAAAAAATAGCCATTGAAGTAAAATGCTTTAATCAAAATTCAGATATAAGTGAGTTTCACTCTGCCTTAGGTCAGTATATTAATTACAGTATTGCTTTAGCCGAACAAGAGCCAGATAGAATTTTGTATTTAGCAGTTCCCTATAACACGTATGAAACCTTTTTCTCACAACGTTTTATAGAGGCAGTTATTGAACGTAATAATGTGAAGTTAATTGTTTTTAAACCTGATGATGAGGTCATTGTTAAATGGAAAAATTAACTCTTTATCGTCAAGCCATTAAGGAATTAATTAGTAACTACGCGTCACTGTCTCCCTCGCGTGGCGAGGTAGAAACCCAGGTGATTTTTGATGATGAACATGGGCATTATCAATTAATGTTTGTAGGTTGGGAGCGTGGTTTGCGAGTATATGGATCAGTGATTCATATTGATTTAATCGGTAGTAAGGTTTGGTTGCAATATAATGGAACTGAATTGGATTTGGCTCAGGAATTAATGGATAAAAGCATTGCCCGCGAAGATATAGTAATCGGATTTCAACCAGCTAATCTGAGAAAGTATACTAATTTTGCAGTTGTTTAAACTGTTAAATTAGGACATGGCAAGTACTGCTATAAGATTGGTTTTTTGAAAATTAAGATTAGAAAAAACTATCATATTTATAGGTTTTTTCATTGCTCTGGATTTAGCATAAGTTCTATTATTTAAGTTAAGTGCTTAAAGCTAAGTATTTGAATAGCAACCAATAGACCTTCTGCGAAAGTCAATTTTTAAGCAAATTATTAGATCAAAAATAGATCAAATTTAATCAAAACTCTATGTACAGAAGGGGCTGATAGAAAAGTTAAAATTGATCAATTTTTGAATTTCGCAGGAGATCTGTAGTTGGCGTTAGTTAGCCGCGATAATAATATTTTTAACTTGGAGAGGATTAATTGGTTTATAACTAACAGCAATGTCGATTTCTTGCAGTTGTTCAAGTAAAGCCGGAGAGGTATTGCCAGTTAATAATAACGCAGGTATTGGATGCTGGCTCAGTAGTCGAAGTTGTTGAATTATATCAATACCTGTTTTCGTAGAACCTAATTGATAGTCACTAATAATAAAATCAAAGCTGGCATGCTCGTTCATCAAAGTTTGAGGTTCTGGGTTTGCAGTTATAACAACTTCATACCCCCAGAGTTGTAACAATAAGTTAAGCGCTTCTAAAACCTGCTCATCATCCTCAATCACTAAAATTTTTCCTTTCATTTTAGCGCATGCTGCATTTGAAGCTGCTGGGTTCTTGGTAGCGTTTAAATTAATAACTGAGTTAGCTACCAGAGGTACGTCAAGTTTAAAAATACAGCCTTGATCTTCTTGTGACCACAGACTCAAGTTATGCCCTAATAATTGAGATAAACGCTTAACAATAGATAGTCCTAAGCCCACACCTTGACTGCGTTGGCGCGCTGGATTATGAAGTTGATAAAATTCCTTAAAGATAGCTTCTTGTTCAGCACGAGGTATACCAATGCCATTATCTCTAACTTGAATACAAATATTATTTTGATGCCGCTTAACCCCAAGCAGGATGCGGCCTGTTTTGCCCATATGTTTAATCGCATTATGAACTAAATTTTGAATAATCCGCTCGATTAATAAGGGATCAGACTCTACCCAGTAGTGATTACTTTTATAATAAAACTCAATGCCAGCTTCTGCGGCTAGTGGCTCATATTGTTGATGAATACGGCGAAATAAAGCATTCAGGGGAAATACCTGCTTGTGCACGCTTTGCTGACCTTCATCTAATTGTGCAATATCTAACATGCCATTTAATAAGCTTTTTAACGCAGATAAAGACGTTTCCATCCCTGCAATAAAGGGCTGAGTTTCCAGAGCTTGGTTTGGGGTGTCTTTTAAAGCTTGATGGAAAAACTGCAAGGCTTGTAAAGGTTGGCGTAAGTCGTGGCTAGCCGCTGCTAGAAATCGCGTTTTATCTTGGCTAATGCGTTCAACACGCTGTTTTTCTTCTTCGAGTTGCTGGGCAAGACGTTTTTTATCTTCGCGTTGTTCCAAAGTTTCTAATAAAAAGCGATGCAGGTTTAGCGCAAAAGCTGCGCAGGCCAGCATGTAGACACATAAACTCAAGCCAAACCAATTATGAAAAATGCCAGCATGAATAAAGCTACTGATTAAGGGTGGAAGCAGTGAGCATAAAGTAAAAGATAGGAGTGAGGGTAGGTGAAATAAAGTTGCTAATACCCCCCCAGTAAAGACACCCCCCAAAGTAATAGTGAAAATCACGGCAGCTTTTATCTGATACGCATTGGTATCACTAATAAAAAAGACCCAGCCTGCTCCCCAGATCAGACCATAAAATGAACAGACGATTGTCGAACAGTAGGGCCAAAGCTTTAAAGTTATAGGTGTAGCTTGTTGTTTATGTTTATAAATAAAAGCTAACCAAATAGTGCCGACTACTAATTGAGCAACTAACCATAGTCCTAAGTAATCGCCATGTACTAAATCATCAGGAAAGATAAAGTACATGACACAAGCAATGGCCATTACGCCACTAGCACCAATGGCGGTGCTAATACTTTCTAAACGGATACGTTCACTGAGTACATCTTCTGCCTTTAATTGGGTTTGTGGGAACAAGACCCCGCTCATTAAGCAATGAAACCCCGTAAACGCGCTAACTGAATTGCATGGGTACGATTATCAGCATGCAAGGTTCTTAAAATCGCATTGAAGTGTTGTTTAATGGTTCCTTCAGTAAGGTTCAGGTTAAGGGCTATTTTTTTATTGGGTTGCCCCAATGCTGCAAGCGAAAGAATTTCAATTTGCCGTGCAGTCAGGTCTTCTTTTTTGCGGTATTGCTTATAAGCACTGCCGAGTAAGTGTTTTGGAATATAAATATTACCTTTCAAAAGTAAATCAATGGCTTTCACAGTACAATCCACCGGTGAGCTTTTAGGAATAAAGCCAGCAGCGCCTGCTTCGATAGCTTCGCTGACTTGTTGTTGAGATTCGTGAGCCGAGATAATTGCAATACGCAAATTAGGATTGATAGCTAAAAATTCTTGCAGGTGAGCCAAACTATCAACACCCGGTAAAGTACGATCAAGTAGCATCAACAGAATACTAGGGTTGCAACGTAGCTGTTGCTTAGCAGGTTCTATGTGCTCAGCATGATAAAGTTTTAAGTTAGGGTGGGCTTTGCGTAAGATACTTTCTAAACCCTCTACAAAAATTGGATGATCATCGGTAATTAGAATTTGGTTCATAATTGTGCTCCCTTCATGATGCGCTTGGGGCATCGTCCAACAAGTTGTTCAATAGGTCGGCATTTAATTCGAGAAATTTAAGGTTGTTCCAAAAGAAAATCGGGTCATCGCCCATATCCTGTTTACCAAGGCGATGGAAGAGATGGTTTCTTGGGAATAAAACAGTTTCTAATTCATGAAACATCTCTCGTACTTCACGTTTGGTTTTTACGCCTAGGATATATTTTTCTGGTTGAGGTGGATTAATGGTTTCTAAATGGAAGTCATTCTCACACAACAAGATGAAGTCATGATTAGCCTCATCTAGCCAAGTAGTAACAATAATTTCTTGAGAAGACTTGATTTTGTAAGACCCAGGTGTGTCGTGAAACTGAGTAACTAAGATGTATTCACTGAGCTGTTCGATTTGTCCAAACACAATTTTAATCTTGCGTGGAATCATGGGGTTAATTGGTATTGGGCTTTCTAAGGTATACGCAATTTTGAATAAGCTGTTCGGCTTAGAGGGGATGAGTTTAAAGCTAAAATAGCAATTTTTCTGTTGGCTAGCATCATGCCTAAATTTACGCCAATAACCTTGCTTGGGAATTATGTTGAAAAAGTCATTCTCATTAAAAAAATGTCGCATGACTTTGTATTTATCGGCAATGGTCTTGACGATCAAGGTATACCAAAAGCCCATTGTTTTATTTACCGCTTTATCATCCTGAAGGTATTGTGCTAGCTGCTGATTGTGTGTGTTTTCAGTACTATCCTTACTAAGTAGGTGATACATCCGCGTTTTTAGATGTCTGACGTAACCATCAATCTGTGGATGGGGAACACTAATAAGATCAAGCTTTTCTTGAAAAATATGCTCATAGCCAATTCCTAGGATAGCCATTAACTCTTCAAGTTTGGCTGGATCAACGCGAATCGGCTTGTCTTTTTTTAAAGAAAGAATTTCACGAATATAACGATCACTAACACCTAATTGCTCAGCAATTTGCTTTTGTGTAAGACCAAGATGCTGAATACGACTACGCAATCGAGCCGCCTCATGAGTACTAATACGTAACTTCATGATAAGTCCAGGTAATTAGGGGATGTCGGGGTAAGCCAAATCAATGCCTATAGAAAATTCTAGACGAGCTCTGCGTTTTATTAAAGCAAGTTTGAGTTAAAAAGGAACTAAACTGCTAAAATACTCTAGTTAGTTCCTATTTAATTAGTTTTGGAAAAGAACCACAGCGTTTGTTAAGCAACTAGGAATTTTTATTAAGAACACTTAGAGCCTTAGGGTAATAAAAGACGCGTATTGAGGCTTTTATTATAATTAATAAGGACTTAAAGGACTTCTTAACTAGATCAATTTTAGATCTTAGAATGATAGAGTCCACTGCTTTGGAGGCTCTACTCTATGCTATAGTCAATACATGCGTGCTCTAGTAATCGTAAGTTTATTACCTTGTCTAATGGCTGCAAGTCAATTGCAGGATTCGCAGCCAGCAGCAACTACAGATGTTGCTGCCATCCAGCATTTGTTACCAAAAAAATTCAGTATTCTTAACCTCGCGTCTGGCGAGTTAAACAGTGATGGAAAACTCGATTATGTCGTGGTGGTAGAGCGTTTAGCTTCAGAGACTAAACCGGCCACGCGTCGTTTGTTGATTATGCTAAGCGATCCAGATGCGGATGGTGGATTGAAAATAGCTCAGCAATACTGGCGCTTTATTCCACTCCCTACTCCTGAAGGTGAAGAACCCTTAGCTTATTTAGCGATTAACAAGGGCTTGATTGAGGTTCAATTCAAACCGCCAAATGCAGGGCGTTCCTATGTGACTTATACCTTTAAGCCTGAGGGACACCGTTTTGTGTTAAGTAGCTTCCAGCGTTACAAGGTGAAACCTGCGACTGGCATGTTTAATGAAACGGTAATTAATCTGGATCAAGGTGAGCGTGAAGTCACTTCAGGGAGTATGTCGAGTCCGCGGCATATGAAAAAAGTTGAGAAGTTTAAAGCGAGTCAGACTTGGACACCTTGCCGAATTGATGATCCACTCAGTTTTGAGCCTTAAACCGCTGCACAGTTTTTGCAAAATATCTTCGTGAAGTTTCCGCAAGCTATCGATAGGGTCTGCACACTCGCTCGGTAGTCTTTACTCCTAAAACTACTTGACTCCAACCGAAAACCTGGAAACGTGAGGATGAGAAAAATAACAGTTTTGGTGTTACTGTCCGTTTTCATGGTGGGATTTATGATCCCTGAAACTTCAAGGGTTCCAGTGAGTGGAGCAACAGCCGCTGACTGGAACCCTCAATCCTTCTGGTATTATCCCTGGGGTCGTTCTGGTACGCACAAAGGCATTGATATTTTTGCGCCGAAAGGTACACCGGCACTGGCTGCCACCGATGGTTTGGTACTCAGCACCGGATTTGATAGTTTAGGTGGTAATTATGTTTTAGTGCTGGGAGCGAAATGGCGTGTTCATTATTACGCACATCTGCAGTCTATCGACACAAGTAGCGGACATTGGTTAAAGGCAGGTAGCGTATTAGGTAAAGTGGGAGATTCGGGGAATGCCCAAGGCAAACCACCGCATTTACACTACCAGATTCAGACACCTTTTCCGCAATTGGCGCAATATCAACACAATCAGCCCCAAGCTTGGAAGAAGTTGTTTTATATTAATCCTAACCAGTTTCTAACTCAGCGCAAGGCCTCTTGAATCCTATGAGCAAGCAAATTTTAGTCGTGGATGATGATCTACATATTCGTGAAGTGATTAGCTTTGCCCTCGAAAAAGCAGGTATGACTGTACGCCAAGCGAGTGATGGACGCGAAGCGGTACACAGTTTTCGTGAGCAAGCCGCTGATTTATTAGTGCTCGATATTAATATGCCAGAGATGGATGGTTTAGAAGTTTGTCGTGAATTGCGCAAAACTTCCAATGTACCTATTCTATTTTTATCCTCGCGCGATGATGAGATTGATCGGATTTTAGGTTTGGAGATTGGTGGCGACGATTATGTTACCAAGCCGTTTAGTCCACGTGAGTTGGTAGCTCGCATCAATGCCATTTTGAAACGTTTGCAGCCCACTACCGCAGCACCTATAGTACAATCCGACGATTTAATTCGGGGCAAACTAAGTATTAGCCCACAGCAGCATTTAGCCGCTTGGGATCAGCAAACCGTCCATCTGACAGCGACTGAGTTTGGGATTTTAATGCTGCTCGCACGTCATCCGAATCGAGTGTTTAACCGCGATCACATTATGCAGCAAGCCTATGATAATAATGTGTATGTCAGTGATCGCACGATTGATAGTCATATTCGGCATATTCGCCAAAAATTTGTCGATGTGGGTTGTGCAAATATTATTGATACCGTGCATGGAGTCGGTTACAAACTCGCACCATGCTAGTCAACGCACGTCTACCTCTGCCTAAAAAACTGCGCTTTAGTCTGCGTAGTATTCTGCTGATTATGATGCTGACCTTGTTGCTCCTCCCGCTAGCGACCTTGTATTTCTTCCGCATCTATGAAAATGAATTAGTTCGCCAGACCGAGCTAGAACTGATTGCACAAGGTGCTACTTTAGCCGCAAGTTATCGGCAAATCATGCGTCTGACCAATCCGAAAAGTGTGGATTATGGCTATGTCTTGGGCTATTCACCCTTGATTCCAGGTCAGCGCCGCTCCTATATGCGTGATGAGACGCTTGACCCTTATTACACACCTATTACCCCTGAATTAGACTTAGTAAAGCCGGTTTATGCACCACGCCCTGAAGCGATTGTGACCCCACAAGTGGCGGATGATTATGCGCGTAAAGCGGGAGCCTTACTCACGCCAGTTATTATGAATACCCAACAAGTGATGTTGGCAGGGGTGCGGATTTTGGACATGCGTGGCATTGTGGTTGCAGGCAAGGAAGAAATGGGGATGTCCTTAGCGCATGTGCCAGAAGTGTCTCAAGCGCTTAAAGGCTATTATTCCAGCATGATTCGCCAGCGCATTTCCGATGAGCCTCCCCCCCCTTTGTATTCTTTAAGTCGTGGCACACATATTCGTGTATTTGCGGCTTTTCCGATTATTGAAGGGAATCGTTTACAGGGAGTGGTTTATCTCTCGCGTACTCCGAAAAATATCCTCAAGCATCTGTATTTAGTCCAAGACAAGCTGTATCTGGCGGCGGGAATTTTGCTCAGTGTTGCGGTGCTCTTAGTGCTATTTCTGTCTTCAACTCTTTCGCGGCCAATCCGTGATTTAATCCGCCAAACTCAGCAAGTAGCAGAAGGTGAATTGCCCTATGTGCAACCATTGAAAAGCCCTGTGACCTATGAGTTGGCACAACTTTCGGAAAGTTTTGCGAGGATGTCGCAAGCGCTAGCAGAGCGCTCAGATTATATTCGCCGCTTTGCTTCGCATGTCTCACATGAGTTCAAAACGCCACTGACTTCGATGCAAGGGGCTTTGGAGTTATTAAACGAGCATATCGATTCCATGCCACCTGAGCGTCGTCAACGCTTTTTGGATAATTTACTCAGTGATACACAGCGCTTAAAAAATTTAGTCAATCGCTTACTTGAGTTAGCCCGTGCGGATGCTTTAGAGCCGAGTAAGCAAAGTAGTCAGTTGCCTGAGTTGATTCGCTCTATGCAGAATCGTTATCACGAACGTGGTTTGGATATTGAGGCAGAAGCTTTGCCTAATGTGCCGTTGGCTATCGCGCCAGATGCCTTGGAAGCTGTGTTAGGTAATCTGTTTGATAATAGTCTGCATCATGGTGCTTCAGCAGTCCGCTTAAAGGCGCATTCAGGGGCTAATAACACGAGCTTAATTCTTGCGGTACACGATAACGGGCAAGGCATCTCAGCAGCGAATCGTGAACGTATTTTTACACCTTTTTTTACCACTCGGCGTAATGAGGGCGGCACCGGCTTAGGCTTGGAAATTGTTGCCTCACTCCTTAAAGCTTATAACGCGAGCATTCATCTTGGCACAGCGGACACCGGTGCAGAATTTATACTGGAATTCGCCTTAGCGGCTTAAGTCCGGTAGGGTGTGCGCCGTTTTCTTGAATAAGCCTATAATCGTTTTTATAGAATGTTTTAAGCTAAACATTTCATTTTTATTTGTTTGCAACTGTCTTTATACTGCACTGCATCAGAAGTTGCTTAGATTTAAGCACTAAAAATTCAGTTACTCATTTTAAGGAGAAAGTCATGTTACCGAATAGTGAAGGCAAAAAAGTTCCTAATGTCACCTTTCACACGCGCAAAGACAATGCGTGGGTTGATGTCACCACTGATGAATTGTTCAAAGGCAAAACCGTGGTAGTGTTCTCTTTACCCGGCGCATTCACACCCACTTGCTCTTCTACTCATGTGCCACGTTATAACCAATTGGCTGATGCCCTGAAAGCGAATGGTGTGGATGAGATTATCTGTATGTCGGTGAACGACACCTTCGTGATGAACGAGTGGAAAGCGGCACAAGAAGCCGACAAAATCACCTTCATTCCTGATGGTAATGGTGAATTCACTCAGGGCATGGGGTTGCTAGTTGACAAAGACAACTTAGGTTTTGGCAAGCGTTCATGGCGTTATTCAATGCTGGTAAAAGATGGCGTTGTAGCCAAGATGTTCATTGAGCCAGAAAAAGATGGCGACCCCTTTGAAGTGTCTGACGCTGACACCATGCTGAATTACGTTGCTCCTAAGGCGAACAAGCCTTTAGATGTGACGGTATTCACTCGTTTAGGTTGCCCATTCTGCGCGAAAGCAAAAGCCCTGCTGAAAGAAAAAGGCATTGCGTTTGATGAGCTGATTTTGAACAAAGACTATCGTAATGTGACTTTGCGTGCGGTAGCAGGTCAAGATTCAGTTCCTCAAGTTTTCATCAATGGTGAACACATTGGTGGTTCTGACAAGTTAGAAGCTTGGTTCGCGACCAAAGCTTAATTCAATTTGCGCTAGCCCGTTGTTCTAGCGGCACGGGCTAGCCGCACTATCCACCAATTCAATCGAGAGAGTTTTATGAATCAGCATTATGATGTGATTGCTATTGGCGCAGGCAGCGGTGGTTTGTCGGTGGTCGAGAAAGCCGCGGCTTATGGCAAAAAAGCTGCCGTCATTGAGGTCAATGACGATCTAGGCGGCACTTGTGTGAATCGCGGTTGTGTGCCCAAAAAGGTGATGTGGTATGCCGCAGAACTAGCTCACGCGCAACATCATATGCTGGATTATGGTTTCGATATTAAAACCGGCAGCGTCGACTGGACGAAGTTGGTTATGAAACGTGAAAATATGATCGGTGGTATTAATGACTGGTATCGCGATGACTTTTTAGCCAAAGCGGGTATTGATCTCATTCACGGCCAAGCGCGTTTTCTGGATGCACATACACTTGAAGTGAATGGTGAGCGCTACACTGCCGACCATATTGTGATTGCGACCGGAAGCCGCCCGTTAGACATTAAAAATATCCCCGGCGCAGAATTAGGTATTACTTCGGATGGTTTCTTTGCCTTAGAAGAGCAACCAAAGAAAGTAGCTGTGGTGGGTGGCGGTTATATTGCCTTGGAATTAGCCGGTGTTTTAAATGCCTTAGGCACAGAAACCCATGTGCTGCATCAAGGTTTTCCCGTGTTAATTGGCTTCGATGAAATGATTCAGCGCGGCTTGCGTAAGCAAATGGAAGCCGATGGATTAATTTTCCATGATAATGACAAAATCACCAGCGTTGAAAAACAAGCGAATGGCCAGTTAACCGTACACTATCAAACCGGTGAAACCTTAAAAGATTTAGATCAATTACTTTGGGCAATTGGCCGTGTTCCGAATACGGATGATCTTGATTTAGACACAATCGGTTTGAAACCTGCAAAAAATGGTTTAATTGACGTCAATGAATATCAGGAAACCTCGGTCAAAGGTGTTTATGCCATTGGCGATATTATTAATATGCGGGGTGTGCAATTAACGCCCGTTGCCATTGCCGCAGGTCGGCGCTTATCAGATCGTTTATTTGGCGGCATGAAAGACCGCAAAGTGGATTACAACTTAATCCCTACTGTGATGTTCACTCACCCACCGATTGGCACGATTGGCTTATCCGAAGAAGCCGCCCGCGAGCAATACGGCGCTGAAGTCAAAGTTTATCAAACCGACTTCAATTCCATGTATTACTCGTTTGTGAAGCACAAAGTAAAAACTTATATGAAGCTGATTGTGGTCGGCAAAGATGAGAAAATCGTTGGCTGTCACGCAATGGGCAAAGGCGTGGATGAAATGATGCAAGGCTTTGCAGTGGCGCTAAAAATGGGCGCTACGAAGAAAGACTTTGATGACACGATTGCGATTCATCCGGTTAGTGCGGAAGAAATGGTGACGATGAAATAGTAGTTGTGGGTGGTTGGGTACTTCTAAAAAGGCTGTAAGCTAACTGCTAGTTTTAAAACTAAGAGGGGTAAATAAGACTTGCCCCTAAAAAGTGGTAGCAAATTTATTTAGAGAGGCTTGGTAAATTGTTTCCAGAGAATATAAGCCTAGCGCCAAGCCCTATCATCACAAGGCCAGTAAATCTTTCTTGCCATATCATGACTCTAGCATGACGTGCCATCCATTGGCCTAAGGCTCCAGAGGCTACGGCTACTGAGCCTAATGAAAATATACCGGTCAGTTTTTGTAGGATGCCTAAAAGTAGTAATTGCGACCATACTGGCCCCTGCGTAGGATCAACAAATTGCGGCAAGAAGGCGAACATAAATAATAAGGATTTGGGGTTAGTTAGATTATTTACTGCACCATCTTTGATGGCTTGCCAGTCAGAAATTCCTTTTTTCTGGTTCATGCGTGTGCTAGCAGATTGGCTGCCTCTTAATAGCTTTATGCCAAGCCATATTAAGTACAGAGCACCTGCCCAGCGTAGTAAATCCAAGGCTAGGGGATAAGCATGTACGAGACTTGCCAAGCCTAGGACTAGCATAGATACCTGAATCACGCCTGACACAAAGATCATGCCAATCACCGTAAAAAGCGCGGTTCTACGTCCCTGACCAATCCCACGCGCCATCACCATCATCATATCTGGCCCCGGAGATAACTCCAGTAGACAAAGAGCCAAAAGAAATGTCAGCAAGGTTTCGATGGTTGGCATGATTTTTCACAACGCGAATTGAAAGTGCTAAATGCTACCCCTTCTCAAGATACCTAGCAAAACCTCATACATTAATTAGCAATCTAATTGAATTGAGTCAGGACTAAAAAATCTATTACCTGCAGATGGTCAGGTAAGCCAGCTTGAGTGTGCAAGTAGATGCTAGATTGACAATAAAATACTAAGTTATTTTTAGAGGCTCACTACCTTTTATCTACTTGAGATGCTTAGACAGTTTAGGAACTAAACAAGTGATTCTTGCGATAGATGTGCATTATCTAAATGATCAGGCTTTTGGGTCTGCGCTCAGCTTTACTCAATGGAATACTGAGCAGCCTGAGGATATTTACCATACTCAGCTAGCAGGGATCGCCGACTATGAACCAGGGCAATTTTATAAAAGGGAGCTACCTTGTATTTTGCAGCTTTTAGAGGAACATAAGCTCCTACCTGAAATCATTATTATTGACGGTTATGTCATGCTTGGAGAGAGTAGAGCTGGTTTAGGTAGTTATCTGTATAAGGCACTTAAGCAGCAAGTTAAAATTATAGGTGTGGCAAAAAGAGCTTTTATCGGAATTAGCGAGGATTCGAAAATCTTACGTGGTGCTAGCCAAAATCCCTTATTTATCAGTAGTCTTGGTCTTGAGTTAGATGAGGCGAAAAGCGCTATTTTAAAAATGCATGGAGTGCATCGCTTACCAACCTTGTTAAAATTAGTCGATAGCCTGTGCCGAGAGCAAGCCAAACAATCCGCCGAAGCTGCTAGTGATCTCAGTGGTGTAAGCAATTGAACTATTAATCTAAACACAAGTTTGAACAGCCGTAAAACATTACCTTTCCATTACCAACCGCTTACTTTTCCGTAACTGGACGCCCGTCTAAAAACACCTAAAATTGCCGCCATGACCTGCTGAACAGCAGATCGGTTTCTAAGAATGGGAGCCAATCATGAAGTACAGTTATGTTTTACCAATCAGTTTAAGTCTTTTATTAGCAGCACCTTTATGGGCAGTAGAACATCATGCCCCACCAGCACCTGCTCAACATCAACCAGTCACACCAAATTTAGAACCACAAGCTGAACCTGTCGAGCAGTCGCAGTCGGTTCAGATTACGGCTTTAGCTGATGGCAAAGTGCATGTTGATTTTAGCTATCAAGATCAAGTCAATCAGCAGCAAAAATTTAGCTTTGAAGGCACGCATGCTGAGGTTCAACAACAGATTCAGCAGTTAAAAACCTTACCAGAGCCGCATAAGCAAACTTTGCTACAGGCTTTAAATGAAAAACCAGATGCTGTTTTCACTTCGCAGTTTGGGGCATTGGATCCTTTCAATGACCCCTTTTTTAAGAATGATCCGTGGATGCAGCAAATGATGCAGCAGTTTTTCCAAGGCACGCCAGCATTACAAATGCAGCCTCCCACTGGACAAGCAACTCCAAGGCATCAACACAGAATTCCTCCGCAATCAACACAAAAGCAAAATCCTGAAACCAAATCCACATCACCCACGAAGGTTTGGTTGTAAGGATAAAACCAGCTACACCAGAGTCTTAGGCTCTGGTGTTTTTAAATACTAAAACTTATTCACTTTTCAAGACTACATCCCGATCTCGGCAGCTTAGACTAGTATAGTTACCTGCTGGAAGTTCTGCCTTGAGACCTAAATACTTCAACTGCGCGGACATATCCACTTTGCTTTCTACTGAGCAGGCATTGCGTTTCGCAAAATCGTTCAGCGCAGTATCATCGCCTTTTACTCGTACCGTAATACCTGCACCTTCACTCACACAGCAACCAATATACTGGGTCATATACTCTTCTTCGATCATAAAAAGCGCATGCCCCATAAAGCTTGCTGGCTTTTTCACTAAGTAATAGTCGGTGTAGTCAACTCGTACATTCGGTTTCTTATTCACGATACCTGCGCGCATATAAGCTTGAATGGCTTTACCTGAGTTGCCAACCCGCTCTGCTTTAGCCGAGTCATAGCGCAAAGCATCTGCGAGCATCGTTTCAAGTTTATTGGCTGATATGGGTGCTTCAGCCTGTGCCATTGAGGTCAGTAGCACTAAAGTACAACTGAGAAAGAGATGAATAGGTTTAAACATGAGCAGTCCTCGCGAGTTATACTTGATTTATTCGAGCACTAGCTTAAATAAATGTTCAATCTCGCTTAAGAAAATCTGTACTTTCGGTACACGCACTCGACTCGGGGAATAGCAAGCATACAGATATTGACCAAAATTTAGATGCGGCGTGTAGTCACTCAGTACTTCTTGCAATAGACCTTGCTTGAGCGCATCACCACACAGATAGCGTGGCAGAATCGCAATCCCTTCACCGGCAAGAGTGGCGGTGAAAATACTGCTTAAGTCATTAAATTGAATGCGATTCTGAATGGGAATATGGAATTCATAGCCTGCGGCATCGGTTAAATGCCAACGATAATTATCCAGCAACAAATAACTAAAGCAGCGATGCTCACTTAAGTCTGGAGGGGTTTGGGGAATTCCATAGCGTTGAAAATACTCGGGGGTTGCGCATATGGCACGTTTGAGTGCACCTAAACGTTTAACAATCACATCTTCAGGGGGCTGGCGAGTAATACGTAAGGCAATATCGAGATTATGTTCCACCAAATCTAGGACTTGATCGGTCAAAATCAATTCACCTTGCAAGCGTGGATAGCGTGCAGTGAATTGGGGTAGCAGCGGGGTTAGATATTTACGGCCTAGAGTGACTGTTGCGCTAATTCGCAAAATGCCTTGCGGCTCGGTTGCGCCCAAATTCTGCATCGCCACTTCGGTATTGCGCACTGCAACTAAGGTTTGGCGTGCTTGTTGATAAAAGACTTCGCCCGCAGGTGTGAGCTGTAATTTCCGATGAGCGCGCTCAAACAGTTTAGTGCCGAAGCTGCGCTCTAAGTCACCGATTTGTTTACTAATTTGCGCACGGGTGCAATTTAGACGTAAAGCGGCTGCACTCATACTGCCAGTTTCGACGGTTTTTACCAGACTATCCCAACTACTAAGCCATTGCATGTCAATGATCCGTTGACTGAGTGACGCTGATTATGGGCTATGTTCTTTGTACTTGTCTCTCTAAAATAACTCCACTTTAAAGCACACCGCAGGATTTGCCATGTTTCAGGCTTTACGCAGACCCGATGTACTGCTCACTACTTTAGCAGCTGCTGGGATTTTGATGGTTACGATGGGGACGCGCCAATCATTAGGACTGTTTGTTGAACCGCTGACCAGCAGCACGGGTTTGGCAATTACCACGATTAGCTTAGCTTTAGCGATTGGTCAATTTACTTGGGGCGCGATTCAGCCAGTGGCAGGAGCGCTCTCTGATCGTTATGGCCCACAAGCGATTTTGGTGTTTGCGTTAATTCTATTAGCGATTGGCGTCGGCATTACGCCCTTCATGAGTTCCGGTTTTGGCTTAATTATCTCCTTAGGCTTATTAATGTCGATTGGCTCGGGTGCGGGAAGTTTCTCAGTATTAATTGGGGCAGCAGCACAACGTTTGCCGGTAGAAGCACGCGCAGAAGCTTCAGGGGTAATAAATGCAGGTGGCTCTTTCGGTCAATTCGTCTTCGCCCCGATTATGCAAAAGTGCATTCAAGTCTTTGGTTGGATGGGCGCGATGTGGACAATGATGGTGCTGACCTTAGCGGCTTTGCCCTTAATCGCACGTTTAATGGGGAAAGAGAAATTTGTTCCTGCACCGAAAACTAATGATGGCGGTGTCTGGCAAGCGATCAAAGTAGCAATGAAAGACCCAAGCTATTTACTGCTGCATTTAGGCTTTTTCACCTGCGGTTTCCATATTGCTTTTTTGGTGACGCATTTGCCTGGTGAAGTTAATTTATGTGGTTTGCCCCCGACCGTCGCTAGTTGGTCATTAGCAATTATTGGCCTTTCAAATATCTTTGGTAGTCTTTATGCCGGTTATTGTGTCTCTCGTTATCGCAGTAAATATGTCTTAGCTGCTATGTATGGCTCGCGCGCTTTATTAGTGGCTTGGTATTTAATGATGCCCCGTACCGAATGGACGTTTTATATTTTTGCGATTGGTTTAGGCTTTACTTGGTTGGCAACTGTGCCACCAACCGCAGCGATTGTGAGTAAATTATTCGGTGTGCGTTATCTTGCGACCTTATTTGGCTTAACTGTATTCACGCATCAAATTGGTGGCTTCCTTGGTGCTTATTTAGGCGGCTGGGCGATTACCCGCTTCGGTGATTTCACTTGGATGTGGTATGCCGATATTGCCCTAGCTGCGATGGCTGCGATTGCTAATTTACCGATTCGCGAGCAGAGAGTCATGCGTCCGGTAGTAGCTGCTGCTTGATCTGCTTAGCCTTGGGGCGCTGCGTGTAAAGCAACATCAAACCCGCGCTTGCTACTAACAAGCCTCCAACAAGTGCGTGCTTACTGGGGAGTTCATGCCAAAGCAAAAAGCTCAATAACATTCCCCAAAGCAGTTGGGTGTATTGCATACTACTGACGGCTGTAGCTGAACCACGATGGAAAGCGGAAACCACCAAGGCCATCGCTAGGGCATAGCAAAGACCGCCACCCAAACTAAGCGTCAGTGCAATCAAACTCATAGGTTGGTAATGGAAGAGAGTATAAATGCCTGTCACTAACACAACTAAACTGAGGCTATACACGGCAAAGCTTTGTGGTGTTTCTTGCTCTCGATAGCGAGCAATTAATAAAAAGCTAGTAGCTTCAATAATTGCACAACCCAAAGCAGTCAACAGAGCCAGTTTCAAACTTCCAAAGCTTGGATTCAGGGTGATATAGACACCTATAAAACCCAAGACAGTTAGTAACAGTGTTTGCAGCCTGACCTGCTCTTGGCGAAGTAAGAAAGCAAACAAGGCTGTAAATAAAGGCATGGTTAAAATCAAAGTATAGGCTTCAGCGAGTGGTAGCTGTCCGTAACTATAAAAGGCTAATAAGTCTGCAATTAATACAAGCACAGCCCGCAAGATATGAATACGAGGATGTTGTGTTTTCAATAGATTAAAGTTGGGATACGTCCAAATTAATAAACCAAGCAAACCAAACAGGCAGTTAAAAAAAGTAACTTGCAGCAGGCCATAGCTTTGCAACAACCACTTAATACTCAAATCCATCAGTGTAAAACTAAAGAAACCTAACAGGGCTAAACCTACAGCAGGCATGGTTTATCACTCACTAAAATTGATAGCCTTAGTGTGCAAGCTCTCTTAAAATAAATAAAACGAATCTTTTTCATTTTAAAAACAAAGAAATTTTATTTTATGGCGATTCCTGCTCATTTGATTGCGCATCTACCTTATTTTGCAGCAGTAGCGAAATATCAAAGTTTTACGCTGGCAGCAGAGAGCTTGTTCGTTTCCCAAGCGGCAGTGAGTTATCAAATTCGTCAATTGGAGATGAAGCTGGATGTGCTCTTGGTAGTACGTCATTCAGGGAGTCGGGTGTATCTGACTCATGCTGGTTTGCAGTTAGCGGCTGAATATCAAACCTGTGAAGTACGCTTGGAGCATGTGCTACAAAGCCTGCAACCGCAAACTTTAACGGGCACTTTGCGACTAACCGCGCCAGTCGATTTTGCCAGCAAAGTGCTGCCCTATGTGCTTAGAGAGTTACAAACTCAAGCGCCTCATTTAAAAATTGACTTAGATGTGAGCGATGCAGTCGTTGATCTAATTGCTGATGGCTTCGATTTTGCGATTCGTACCGTGACTTATGCGGAGCGTTTGCAGCATGAACTGTTTGCACAAGCGCATAAATCAGTGGTCGCTAGCCCCACTTATTTAGCTCAATATTCTGCACCACAAAACTTGAGCGATTTAAAATCCCATCAAATATTAGTACGCGGACTAGGGCAATATTTTAGCTGGAATCAGTTATTAGCTAGTGAAGGCCTGAGCCTCACGACTGACTATCGTACGCTCGTCTTAGGCAATACCTTTGCTTTAGAAGAGGGGGCTAAGGCGGGTTTAGGTTTAGCGCTGTTAGTCGATTTTGCGATACAGGAATCTTTGCAAACAGGGCAATTAGTTCGGGTATTGCCTCAATTCATCGAAGCTTTAACTACTTCTTTATATTTAAGCTACCTGCCAAGTCCGCAAGCTGAAGTGTTTAAACAGGTTCTTCAGCAAGCGATTGATACAGTGATTAAGCAACGCTTTCGGAATGCTTTTAATGTTTAAGTAAGAGCGCCGGTTGTGCGCATATTAGCAATCTGCTCAGGGCTGTAGCCCAGCTCCGCTAGGAGCAGATTGGTATCGCCGCCCACTGCAGTAGGAGCAATCGGTGCTTTTGCAGGCGTGCGGCTAAAACGTGGAGCTGGTGCAGATTGTAAGACATTCTCCACTCGCACAAAACTTCCCCGCGCCGCATTATGTGGATGTGCTTCAACCTGATTAAAATCTAGAACTGGGGCTACACAAGCATCGCTACCTTCAAAAATCGCTAGCCATTCGGCTTGAGTTTTTTTCCGGAAGATGTCTGCATATTGCTGTGAGCGTTCTGGCCAATTGTCTTTTTGATATTGGCTGTCGTAGTGCTCAGCCGGAAGATCTGCGTGGGCGAGCAGTTCTTTAAAGAAATGTGGCTCTAAAGGCGCGACTGAAATGTATTTATTATCCGCTGTCGTATAACAACGATAGAAAGGTGCACCCCCATCAAGGAAGTTAGATTCGCGTTCAGTTGTCCACCATTGACGGGCAAACCAGGTATGCAATAAACCCATCATCGCAGGTACACCATCCACCATCGCCGCGTCAATCACCTGGCCTTGGCCTGAGGTATTGCGCTCGTATAAAGCGGCTAAGATACCCAGCAGTAAAAACATCGTGCCACCACCATAATCAGCGGCTAAATTCAAAGGTGGAACGGGTGGCTGCTCGGCTGCTCCAATTGGATGCAGTGCACCCGTAATGGCTAAGTAATTTAGATCATGTCCAGCGGTTTGGGCTAAAGGCCCCGTTTGCCCCCAACCCGTCATACGCCCGTAGATAAGTTTAGGATTGGCACTTAACGATTCATTAGGGCCTAAACCCAGTTTTTCCATGACTCCGGGACGGAAACCTTCAATTAAAACATCGGCTTGGGCAATCAATTGCTGGGCAGCTTTTAAACCTTCGGGACTTTTTAAATTGAGGGCAATCGAACGTTTATGCCGACGATTAATATCAGTCGGGTCAGCGGGCGTTGAGGCACGATCAATTACAATGACCTCTGCACCTAAATCAGCCAAGAGTTGCCCGGCTAAGGGGCAGGGGCCAATACCAGCCATTTCAATCACTTTGAGCTGATGCAGTGCTGCGGTCATAAACTTCGCCTTTGATAAAGAATTAGGAAGACTAAAGTTTAGCGCATTTGCTGTGCAGAAGTCCTATTGCGAGCCTCTGAGGACTGGCGTATAAGAGCCAGCATAGCGTGGAACTTAAGCTCAGGGTTTGAGTCTATCAAGTAGCAGTTTTACGCCGATTGGGGCTTAAATTTAGATTTAGAAAGTATATTGTTCAGGAAACCGATTTATTATGAAATTAACAAAAACAAACTTAGCCCTTGCGGCCATTTTCTTTTGCCTAAGCTCTGCGAGCGTGTTCGCTGCAGGTACAACAAGCCAAGCAGCCGCTACTGAAGTAGCGCCAGAAGTCTTAGAAACAGCTAATGTCACTGATGAGGCAGCGGATGCGGTCGATACCACTAATCCAGAAATGGATTTAGCTGAACTCCAAGCAGAGATTCGGATTGCGTGCGAAGAGTTCGCAACCGATGAAAAAGTTGCTGAAGAAAAAGTGCCTGAATTTGTTGATGCTTGTGTCGCTGAAAATATGCCTGCAGAAGAAACCGATTCGATTGAAACAGTCGATAGTGGCGTGCCAGCGCTTGAAGAGGCTGAGCCAGAAGCAACAACTGCGGCAGCTCAACCGATTGTCACTGGGCAAGCTACTACTCAAGAGTGACGCTAGGCTAAAACTTGGTTATAGTCTAAGCGGGGAGAGCCATCAGGCTGCTCCCCGTTTTTTTTGTGGCTCACTAAGTAGTTTGTTATGAATACACCAGCGTTTAACACGGTTGAAGACTGGCTTCAATTTGACCGTGAGCATCTGTGGCATCCCTATACCTCCATGCATAATCCGTTACCGTGCTACCCAGTCGAGTCTGCGCATGGAGTACGTTTAAAGCTTACCGATGGGCGTGAACTGATTGATGGCATGGGTTCATGGTGGTGTGCGATTCATGGCTATAACCATCCTTATTTAAATGCAGCTATTCAAACTCAACTAGGCAAAATGAGTCATGTGATGTTCGGTGGGATCACGCATGAACCTGCGGCGCGCTTAGGTAAATATCTAGTCGATTTAAGCCCAGAGCCGCTCCAGCATGTTTTTCTAGCCGATTCTGGCTCAATATCAATTGAAGTGGCAATCAAAATGGCACTGCAATATTGGTATTCGCAAGGCCAAGCCAATAAGCACAAACTACTTACGATTCGTGGTGGCTATCATGGTGACCCATTTGCTTGTATGAGTGTTTGCGATCCTGTCAATGGAATGCACCATATTTTTCAAAGCATCCTGCCTAAACAGATCTTTGCACCGCGCCCAGAAACGCGCTTTGCCGAACCTTGGAGTCCAGAAGATCTAGTCGAATTTGAACAGTTACTAAAAACGCATCAAACTGAAATTGCCGCCGTAATTTTAGAGCCTATCGTCCAAGGTGCAGGCGGCATGTGGTTCTATTCGCCGGAGTATTTACGCCAAGTACGGCGTTTGTGTGATGAATACGAAGTGCTGCTGATTCTAGATGAAATTGCAACTGGCTTTGGGCGAACGGGAAAGTTATTTGCCTCAGAGCATGCTGGTATTAGCGCGGATATTATGTGCGTCGGCAAAGCACTGACGGGTGGCTATATGAGTTTGGCTGCGACCTTAGCCACCCGCAAAGTCGCAATGGGTATTTCCCAAGGTGAAGCGCCGATGCTCATGCATGGCCCGACGTTTATGGCAAATCCGCTCGCCTGTGCGGTGGCTTGCGCCAGTATTGAATTACTTTTGTCCTCACCGTGGCAGGCTCAAGTACAGCAGATTGAAGCGATTTTGCAGGAAGAATTATTGCCCGTTTTAAGCCATCCGAAAGTTGCGGATGTGCGTGTGCTCGGTGCGATTGGGGTAATTGAGTTGCATGCGCCTGTGAAGGTCGCTGAAGTACAAGCGCGCTTTGTAGAAGAGGGCGTATGGATTCGACCCTTTGGTAAATTAGTTTACATCATGCCAGCCTATTTAATGTCTGAGGCGGATTTGCGCCAATTAACCTGTGGAATGAAGAGTATTTTAAATGATTGATATTCAATGGTTTATGGCTTATTTAGCCTTAGGGGCTGTGGTTGGCTTCTTTGCAGGGTTACTAGGGGTTGGAGGTGGTGGGATTATGGTACCGGCTTTAACCGCGATGTTTGCTGCTCAAGGTTTGCCCTTTGAGCATTTAGTACATGTTTCCCTCGCCACCTCAATGGCTGCGATTGTGGTCACGTCTGCGTCAAGTTTACGCGCGCATCAAAAACATGGGGCGATTCAATGGCCTATTGTCAAAAGCATTACGCCTGGGATTTTGTTGGGTACATTTGGTGCAGCCATGCTTGCGGCTTATATTCCTTCTTTGCCATTGGCGATTTTCTTTGTTGTCTTTATGGCTTATGTATCTGTGCAAATGTGGTTGAATGTGAAACCTAAACCTTCACGCCAATTACCAAGCCCGCTAGGTTTAAGTGGAGTAGGCTTAGTTATTGGTGGTGTGTCTGCTTTAGTTGCGATTGGTGGTGGTTCGTTGTCAGTACCGTTTATGACTTGGTGTAATGTGAAGATTCAGCAAGCAATTGCCACCTCTGCTGCAATTGGTTTGCCGATAGCGATTGCGGGCACGATTGGCTATTTAGTCAGTGGGATGGGGGTGGAAGGTTTGCCGAAATACACTTTCGGTTTTATCTATTTACCCGCTGCCGCTTCGATTGCCTTAGTCAGTGTATTCACCGCACCTTTGGGGGCTAAGCTTGCGCATCAGTTGCCGGTGGCGACTTTGAAAAAGGTCTTTGCGGTGTTATTGATTGGCTTAAGCTTGAAAATGCTGCATACCATTTTAACTCGCTAGAAAATCCCTAGCTTTAAACCTTCTGCCATGCCTGCACCTAATTCGGTACAGGCTTCGAAAAACTCTGGCTTCACTGCTCCTTTCATAACCAAGGGAGCTTGGACTTGCCGCCAACGCAAGCCCAGAATAATTCGCTCCATACTCGTTAAAGCGCCAGTGCCATCATTGCCTGCTTTCACATACAGCGCTATCGGTAAACCTTGAGTGTGTTCAAGGCATGGGTAATAAATCCGCTCAAAGAAATCCTTGACTGCACCACTCATATAACCAAAGTTTTCAGTCGTGCCTAAAATCAAAGCGCCTGCTTGCAAAATATGTTCCGGCTGAGCTTCAAAGGGTGTCAAAACGATTAACTCGATCTCTGCTGACGCAGCACCAGTAGCAACGGCAGTACGCAGTTGTAAAGTATTGGGTGAAGGCGTATTAGCAATGATCAGCAATGGTTTCATGCTTTAAGTTTAGCGGTAAATATTTACTCTGTCCTGTACTGAACTTTATCGAAAATCCCACCTTCTAAGCGGAAGATCATTAATCAGAAGAGTTTCCTCGATGCAGCGTATTCTTTTAGGTTTAGTAGGGCTGTGGAGCATGTTGGCTGTACAGGCTTGGGCGGGTGATGCCAATACAGAAATCCAACACCTCTTAAGCTACATCAAGACCACGCCTTGTGAGTATGAACGCAATGGCTTGAGCTATAAGGGTAGTGAAGCGGTCGTGCATGTACAACGTAAATACGATTATTTCAAAGACAAGATCAAGACGGCTGAAGATTTTGTACGCTTATGTGCGACCAAAAGTGAATTGACGGGGCTTGCTTATCAGGTGCAATGCCCGAATGAGGCCAAACAAACGAGTTCAACTTGGTTATTAACGGAGTTACAAAAATTCCGTAAGCCCTAAGCCTCGAGATCAATATAAATACGCTGATCTTTGATGGTCAGGCGATAAGTTTTCAGTTTACCTTCGGCGGGTTCAGCTACGGCTGCACCCGTTTTTACATTGAATTGCCCACCATGCAATGAGCAGTGAATAATCTCACCTTTTAAGCAGCCTAAATACAGCGAAGAATCTTCATGGGTGCAGCGATCATCCACCGCAAATAGTTCGCCATGCACATTGCAAATCAAGATACGTTGCCCCTGACCTAGTGCTACACGCTTAGTTTTGCCTAAAGGGATTTCGTTTATACTGCCTGCATCAATCATTGGGAGTGCTCATGAAGAGAGTATGGATAATGGGGTGCGGCGATATAGGTCGGCGCGTTGCTCGTTTATATCAAAGTCAGGGCGTGCAGGCTACTGGCTGGGTACGTGGGCAAGCGTCTTTAGCTTTAGGTGAGCAACAAGGCATTGCCATGCGCCTAGGTGATCTGGATCAAGGCTGTTTTTTTCCAAGAAACGCCTTTGAAGGCTCTGAGATTTTTTGGTTCATGCCACCACCCAATCAGGGTTTGATTGATAGTCGCTTACGCCGTTTTCTACTAGCCGTACAAAAAGCCCCCAAACGGATCCTACTGATTTCGACCACAGGTGTATATGGCGATTGTGAGGGACGGTGGATTGATGAGTCTGAACCGCTTAAGCCTATGGTTGACCGAGCCAAACGTCGCGTAGATGCTGAGCTTGCCTTACAAGAATGGGGTGAAACCTATCAAGGTGATTGGGTCATTTTACGAGTTCCTGGAATTTATTCCGCCGAACGCTTACCTCTAGAGCGTTTACACCGCGCTGAGCCTGTGTTATTAGCAGCTGAAGCGCCGTGGACGAATCGGATTCATGCTGATGATTTAGCGCGTATCTGTGTGCAAGCGATGCAGCTTGCGCCTAAGCACAGTATCTATAATGCTTGTGATGGCCATCCTTCCACCCTGACAGACTACTTTAATCAAATTGCAGATTTTGCACAGTTAGCGCGACCACCGCAGGTCAGTTTAGCGGAAGCGAGTAGTGTGGTGAGTGCGGGCATGCTGTCTTATTTACAAGAGTCGCGCCGGATTCATAACTCTAAACTGTTAAAAGAGTTGAATCTGCAACTTTTGTATCCGAGCTTAGCTGATGGCCTCAAAGCCATGAGAAGAGGCTAATGCTATTAGTGATTCCAAATATCCTAGATGCCGTGCGCTTACAGGAAGTGCAGGGTTTATTGCGTAATGCGGATTTTCTGGATGGCAGAGTAGCTGAGGTAAAGCAGCACAACAAGTTAAGCACCATCAAGCGTTATCCGCGAGATGAGCTTGCGCAACTGAGTACGGCTTATAGCAATTTAGTGAGAATGTGGAGTGAGGTTTGATGCTGAATTTTCTGCATTAAGGGTCTTGGTTTTGCTCAACATATAATGCTAGTTGCACTTCAGCTTTGTGCTGGGTTTCGACAATTTCTTTGGTTTTTTCATTCTTCATCGCTAAAGCATTCATCTCAGCACGTACCTTAGCAAGGGTTTGATTAGCTTGCTCTAGTAATTTCTGTGCATTAGGAATAGCAGCGCGTAAGTGTTCTTCTTGTTGGGAAAGTGCAAATAGTTTGGTTTGATATTCCTGCATGACATGCGGCGTACAGACTTGTGCTTGTAAACCTTTGAATAATTCTTCTTGGTGATTCAGGCGAAACTGCCGAAATTGGTCAACTTTGACAATAGTTTGCGCCAAGTTTCTTTCAGCATCTGCCACCGCTTGTTTGCATTGCATGACCTCAGTCTGCTTTTTTTCTAAGCGGCGCTCGCGAATCTTCTGTAGCTCGACAAGACTCATCCGGTAAATCCAGCAATTTGAATTAAGCGCCCAACCGTTTCTTGGAAACTAGAGTGTTCATCGGGATCTTGCTTCAAGAATTTATTGATGGCGTCAATTTTAGCTAAAGCTTCATCGGCTTGTGGATCAGCACCGCGTTGATATTCCCCCACACGGACTAAGAACTCGATTTCTTTATGTTTGGCTAAGAGTTTACGGATATGTGCAGCCGCTTGACGATGGCCAGGTGCGGCAATGCGTTGCATTAAGCGACTTAAACTACCTAAGGAGTCAATCGCTGGATAATGATTAGAGGAGGCTAAATCACGCGATAAAATCACATGCCCGTCCAACAGGGAGCGTACTTCGTCACCCACTGGGTCAGACATATCATCCCCCTCAATTAGTACAGTGTAAAAAGCAGTAATAGAGCCTTGTGCACCACAACCAGCACGTTCCACTAATTTAGGTAGTTCTGAAAACACTGACGGCGGATAACCACGCCGAGCTGGTGCTTCGCCAGCAGCTAAGCCGATTTCACGTTGAGCACGTGCAAAGCGGGTGAGTGAGTCCATCATCAATAAGACTTTTTTACCTTGATCACGGAAGAACTCAGCAACTGCCGTAGCTACGTAGGCTGCTTTTAAGCGCTCAATTGGTGGGCGATCTGAAGTTGCCACGACTAAAATCGTGCGCTCCATCCCTGCGGGACCTAAGGATTCCTCAATGAACTCGCGTACCTCACGGCCACGCTCGCCAATTAAAGCAATCACATACACATCCACCTCGGCATGTTTGACTAGCATACTGAGGAGCGAGCTTTTACCCACCCCAGCCCCCGCGAAAATACCAATGCGTTGACCAACCCCACAAGTAATTAAGCCATCTAGGGCACGAACCCCCAATACTAGAGGTTCATGTACCATTTGCCGAGTCAGAGGATCAGGAGGTGAGGCGTATAAAGGATAATACTCTTGAATGGCAATATCCGATTTGCCACCCATGCTTTGAATGCGCCCAATGCCATCTAGTACACAGCCTTTTAAATCTTCGCCCACGCCAACTCTTAACATTTCGCCTGTGGCAGTAACTTGGGTATGTACTGATACACCTTGCATATCACCAATAGGAGCAAGTAAGGCAATATTTTGCTCAAAACCAATCACCTCAGCAGGAACAGGTGGATCATCACTGCCATTACGTAGCATGCAAAGTTCGCCCAGTTTTACTTTAGGAATAATGGCGCGCACGATAGTGCCAGTGACTTGTACAATTCTTCCATGTAGCACCAACATATTATGGCTCTTGATGGAGGTTTTCATACGAGTAGGAATGTATTCTAAAGACATAAATGTACCTACTGCGTTAAACGGATTTCACCAACTGGCTGCACTGAGACATTAGGTGTCAGCTCAGGCAAGGACATAATCGGTAGATCGGGAAACTCGGCCGCTAAATGAGTACGTAAATGCCGACGTAAATCAAGACTGGTGAGAATTACTGGGCGCGAGCCTTCATTCATCAACTGGCGATTATTCTCTTCTAACATGCGTAGGTTATTAGTTAAATTACGGCTGACATCTGGCGTAAGTGCTAAATGCACGCCTGCAGGTGTTTGCCGCACACTGGATTGAGCCAGTTTTTCGCTTTCTGGATCGAAGAGATACACGGGTAAACGTCCAGTACCATTGGTATAGGTATAAGATAATTGGCGCTTCATCCCAATTCTGACACGTTCAGTGAGCACGCCATTATCTTTTTCAGCTTCACCAAACTCGACCATAGTACCCAGAATCTGGCGCATATCACGAACTGAAATACCCTCGCCTAATAATCGTTTTAGAATATCAACCATACGAGTTTTATTGACAGCACGTTGAGCCTCTTGCACAAGGGTCGCATAACCAGCCGCTTCTAATTTACCCATCAGTGCATGAATTTCTTGCACACCAATAAACTCTGGTGCTTGACGGCGCAGAATATAAGCGACATGACGAGTGAGAATTTGACTGGGATTGAGTTTGTCTAAGCCACGACTCAAAACTTGTGGTAAAGCGTTTTGGCTGCTATTGGGACTAGTACTGGTTTCAGTTTGAGCTAATAGTGGTTTTTTAATGCCTAATTGTCCCTGACCCACTGGAATACCATGAACCGAAATGCGATAAGTATCGTCCTCGATTTGCTTAGATAAGCTGATACTTATACCCTCTAAGCTAACACCTAAATCTTTATAGAAATCTTCGCGCACTGAGACAAAGCTAGTATTGAGTTCAGGTAAAGAAATGCTGTCGCGGGCGGTTTCAGGTAACTCAACTAATACCGGAGCTAAAGGCTGCATGACATCTAAAGCATCCATATCAGATGAAGTACCACCACTAGCTAAGAGTTCTGCACGTTGATTGCCAATTACGGTTACTTCGTCTGCTGCACCAAACTCAAAACGATTTTGGACTCTTTTTAAGAGGAAGCCAGTTAAACCTAGGACTGCACCTAAAAAGAAAAAGACAATAGTAGGAAAACCGGGGATTAAACCCATCAAGGTAACTACAGTCGCACCAATCAAAAGTGCATTGGGTTGACCTAAAAGTTGACGCCCAATATCCTCACCAAGGTTACTTTCTTCATCGACAGTCACACGTGAGACAATAATACCGGAAGTAATAGACACAAAGAGTGCAGGAATCTGTGAAACTAAACCGTCACCAATCGTGAGTAGGGAGTAAAGCTGCATTGCCTCACCAATGGGCATACCACGCTGGAAGCTACCAATGGCGATACCACCAATAATATTGACAATAATAATAATTAAGCCCGCGATTGCATCGCCTTTAACGAACTTCATCGCACCATCCATAGAACCAAAAAGTTGACTTTCTTTTTCTAGGTTAGAGCGACGTTTTCGTGCATCAGCCATAGTAATGACTCCAGCACGCAGGTCACTATCAATACTCATTTGCTTGCCTGGCATCGCATCCAAAGAGAAACGGGCACTAACTTCGGCAATCCGTTCGGAGCCTTTGGTAATAACAATGAATTGCACAATAGTGATAATCAGGAAGACAACAATCCCCACAATCATATTACCCGCTACAACAAACTCCCCAAAGGTCTGAATGATATGGCCGGCCTCACCTTCACTTAGAATCACCCGTGTGGTTGCAATACTTAGGGAGAGGCGGAACAGTGTGCTTAAGAGCAATACCGAAGGAAAAGATGAAAAGGAAAGCGGCGAGGGTAAATAAATCGCTAGCATCAACATAATAATAGCTAGTGACATATTAAAAGCGATTAAGGTATCAATCACTATAGTAGGGAGTGGCATGATCATCATAAAGATAACCATGACCAGCAAAACTGCTAAGGCCAAGTCACTACGTCGAGTAATTTTATGAAGCAAGCTTTGCGATTGAGCCGTTTGCATAGAAACCTCGCTTAATTTGCTGTAGAGGCAGACTCGTCTTCAGCGAGGCTGACATAATTCAAAGTGCCACTTAGCTCTAGCAAGTCGATGATATTCTGATTCGCATTGCGTAAAACTGGTTTAACCCCAAAGGTTTGGTAGTACCCCAAAATGACTCGTGAGCCAGCTGCAGTCACATAGCTGACTTGGCGTAAATCAAAAGTAATAGGTGGTGACACCTTTGAAACCAGGGGTACTAAATTACCCGCTAGCTCTTGATCTAACACACCTTGCAAAGTAATTACAGTGTGGTCAGTTTGGCGCGCAATACGAATACTATTCTCAGCGATACTCATGCGTTTGCTCGTCTTAAGCCTGCTTTTGGGATGACATAAAGGGTTTTGGCATCTAAGGTAACAATCTTAACTTCAGCACCTGTAGGGCAATCTGGGCCAGAAACTAACCATTCGCGGCCTTCTAAAATAGTTTGCCCCCGCCGATCAACAATCGGCCGGGTCAAAGTGACGATTTTACCTACTAAATGTTGATGCTCTGTATGGCCAAATAAGCTATTTAGGGCAGCAGGAATTTCAAACACAATGGGTGCTAATACCACTGAAAACAGCACTAAAGGTAATTGCCAAATCCAAGTTTTCTGTGGGCTGGCAAACATCATTAAAGCAGTTAAGAACATGCCTAACCCAAGCCATAATTGCCAATCATCCAATAGACGTCGTTTATATTTGGAGAGTAGGCTGTCTGATTCTTTAGCTTGCTGAGTTTGCTGAAAAAGGAAATAGTGCAAGCGTGCTTTTAGCTCGCCTGAACGAATCCGATCTAGCGTACTCGTTAAGAGTTGGCTAGCTTTGTTTCCATCCTTGGTTGTAGCATTATCCCTGTTGACACTGGCTGTTTGTTGTTCCTGAGTATCCATCGTCTCTGTCTAATATGCAGGTATAGGGAGCAACCGAGTTATCAATTATCGTTTATTATTATTGCGCATAGCTTTAGCGACTCGGTCGATAGTGGATGCGGGGATATACTGATCAATTTTTCCCTCTTCAATCAAATCAGCTATCAAGCGCGCATCACTGATAATTGGTACATTCTCAATCTGAGCAATCTCAATCATCTTACGCGCCATACCCGCTTTACCAATCGCAACGACAACTGGCAAAGGCGTAACATCCTGCTCATAGTAAAGAGCAACAGCTAGACCGATGTCTATGACCACCAGACGAGCTGTCTTAATCCTTGAATGAATGTCCTGCTCCGTTAGCTCACGACGCATGCCTTGACGAGCACCCCGTACATGTGGGTCGCCATAGGCATCTTTCATCTCACGCTTGATTTCTTCTTTAGTCATGCGTTGATCTTTTTCAAACTGAACTTTTTGAAAAATATAATCCAGTGCAGCAAGCGTGATGATTAAAGGCAAAATCATCATCATCAGCTTTTTGAGAAGCTCAACCGTGATTTCCTTTTGGCAGGGAATATCGCATTGCTTGATCTCATTCATGTACTGAAAGAAACCGACATGCATGACAATATAAAGTGCTAGGCCGATAGCTAAGGTTTTAACCAAAGAAAGCAGGGTAGTAACAAACTGCTTTATGGAAAAGATGCGTTTGAAGCCTTCACCCGGATTGACCTTGCTCAAACGTGGAATAACTGGGTCAAAGGAAAATAAAATACCGAACTGTACAATATTTCCAAGAATTCCCATGATGGTGGCTAAACCCACAAAGGGTAAAACAATCGTAAATAAGCCAATTTCTAAAGAAACTTTCAGTGCAGCACTTAGAGCTTGATTAAAGGGAAGGGTAGGCAGTTGGTAGCTGATCATATAGAGTTCAGTCATCTTGACTAAAATCCAATCACCCATCACCCACAAATAGATGATAGAAACTAATAAAATTAGTGTACCGGGAATATCTTTACTATTTGGCACCTGCCCTTTTTTCTTCGCATCGCGAATTTTCTGGGGGGTAGCCTTTTCGGTTTTTTCGCTACTACTTTCCGCCATCAACTAACCTTTGCAGTAGGTTTAGGTTGGCACCGAAATCTAGGAAACTATCATGTAAGTAACGGCCAATAATGCCGATGTAAACGATTAAAATTAAAAACACCAAGGCGCTTTTAATCGGCATTGAAAGTAAGAAAATATTAAGTTGTGGCAAATAGCGCCCAACCAGACCTGTGCCAATATCAATGATAAGCATAATGCCGATAAAAGGACCCGCAATGAGGAGCGAGGTATACATCAATGCATCTAACTGCTTGACGAAAAAGCTCGCTGCTTCAGGCGTGAGATCAGGAAAAAATTTATCCAAAGGCCAAACTTGATAACTGAACATCAAGGTTTGCAGCAACAACATAAATCCGCCACTGGTAAACACCAAAGTGATTGCGAGTTGCCCTAATAGATTAGCCAAAGGTGAAACCATATTGCCGAGTGCAGACGAAAAAAACATACCCGTCATCGCACCACGCTGCATGTCCATCACTAAACCCGCTCCACGTGCTGCCCAAAAAGGCAAACTCATCGCATAACCTAGTAATAAACCAATGACTGACTCTTTAAAGATTAAGAGCGCAAACATCGGGATGTCTAAGGTAATCCCCGTGAGCTGCTCTTTAGTGAGTGGTACTAGGCTTAGTGAAATGATCACCATGACCCCATTACGAATCATGGCAGGAAAAATCGGCTGAGAAAAAACGGGAATGACCATGAAGGCCACTAAAATTCTAGGGGCAGTTAAAATCAGAGCTAATGACCAAGCGTGCCAGACATCAATCATCGATGCACCAAGGCGATTTGATCAAAGATGCCAATCGTATAATTGTAGAGTTCAGGCCCTAGCCAGCGTACCGTGACGCCAATGGCTACCATCACTGCTACTAACTTAAAACCATGTGGTAAGGTTTGTTCTTGAATCGAGGTTAAAGCTTGAAATAAACCAATGATTAAGCCAACTAAAGTAGCGACCACAATCGCGGGCATCGATAAGTACAACACCAGTTTCATGGCTTGAGCAGTGAAAAATAAAAAACTATTCTCATCCATGTCAGGTATAACTCAGTAATAGGCCATGAATTAAACGTGACCAACCATCAATCATCACAAATAGCAGCAATTTAAACGGCAAAGAAATGGTGACAGGTGAAACCATGATCATGCCTAAAGAAAGCAAAATATTTGAAACGATCAAGTCAATCACAATAAAGGGCAGGTAAATGAGAAAGCCTACTTGAAAAGCTAGGGTCAACTCACTGACTAGAAAAGCTGGAATCAAGACCAGTAAATGCCGTTCAGTCACATCCTGCGAGTATTTAGCTGGCCAAATTTGTTGAGTGGTTTTAACAAAAAAATTACGTTCTGCTTCAGAAGAGTGCTTAGTCAAAAAGTTTTGTAAAGGTGTCGCACTTTCGCTTAAAGCCGTGGTGAAATTCGGGTTTTGAATATCAGTGATCTGCACCCCTTGTTTCTGAAAGATTTCATAAGTCTCCATTGCAACGGGAGCCATAATGTAAATCGACAGAATAATCGCTATACCGCTGATAGCCATATTCGGTGGTTCTTGTTGTAGACCTAAGGCACTGCGGGTCAATTGCATGACAACCACTAGCTTAATAAAAGAACTCACCAAGATTGCTAGAAAGGGTGCTAAGGCTAATAGTGTCAGCAGCCCAACTAGTAATATGGGATTCGGAAATGTTCCATCCATGCTGCCTAACCTGCTTTCGAGCGATTACCGAACAGGCTGAGAATACGCACCCCAATTCTCCCACTAATATCGACTAACTCGCCGGTGCCAATCAGTTTATTCTGGGCACGAATCTGAACAACTTCAGGCAAGCTTTGGGTGAGGTCAATGACATAGCCAGGGCGTAGCTGCTTTACTTCATTAAATGACAGTGTTTTCTGCCCTAAATCGAACGACAATTGCACAGGCAGTTGATTGATTTGTTGGACGCTTTGTTTTTGATCATTGTCGCTCATAATATTCCAGTCCGTCGTAATGGTGATCTGCCGGTTGGGTTCAGCAATAAGTTGTGCCCCACAATAAAGCAGGGTATTGAGACGTAGACGAATTAAACCTTCACTGCGGAAGCCACTTTCATCTAATAAAATGATGTCGGAAGCTTCAAAGTTATTAACTTCTTGTACGGAAACCGTGGCAGTGCCAATTTCGAGAAAGAGATTAGCCTCCAAACTTTCCCATTGCGCTTCGCTATCAGAGGGCCAAAAGCGTAGGCGCTCTTGAATCAATGGGTAAAGGCGCTCCTCAACCATTAATAAGCCACGAATGAGGGTCATCTGTTCCTGTTGTGGTGCATCACGTCGACCTTCGAGTAACTCAAAACTAAGTGGTAAGGTATAGACCTTACTGTTTTTATCAGCTGATAAAGATTGAATTTTGATCTTACTTCCTAGTCCATTTTCAATCCGCGTAATCAGTAGATCGAGGGCATTTTCAGCTAAAGCAATCCCTAAGTTTTCTGGTAGGCGTGCTAGCATTCCTTCCGGAATAAAGGTGCGAATTTGATCGAGTAAGGGCCAGTCAGATAACCATAGACCAGCAGTCGTATCTCCAATACCTAAGGTAAGGCCAATGGGTAAAACCGCGGGAGCATCTGGCTCAGTAGGAAAAATCTGTAGGCGAAAAGCTTTAGTTTCACTGAGAAAAAATGCAAAGGGTTGCGTTTTATTCAACAGCAAATTATTCATGCGCACCGCTGCAGGTGTCCATGAGGGTGGGTCAAGTGGTTTAAGCTTTATACGGCGGCGTTCATCAGTCATTGTTATTATCTTTATGGCCTACAATGTCCAGACCCATACCAAGCTCTATTCGTTGAACATCGCTTGCTGGTACATTTGTGAAAGATTGTGCAACTGGCTTATAAAATTTCTTATAAGCCAAGTTTATAGACAAGCACTCTGAGCTGCAAATTACGCCGTTTATCTGCATTAACTCACGACCGATTGATCAGTGTCCCAAGCTTGTAAACGTGCCGTGTTGGGATCAGAAACCACTGCACCTAGGTAATAACCACTGAGGAAGCCAGTTGTTAGATAACTATTATTGGCAAAGTCTACTGTAACCGCGCCAATACTATTGCTCCAAAAGTCATGGCTGCCATCTTCATTTTGACCTAAGTACAAAGCGTTCCAGCCTTGTACGGCTGAGCTGGTATCACCTGGTAAGTCAAAGTAATAGGCATTGCCAGCAATCAGCTTATCGCCTTTAGTTGGATCAAACAGTGCGGTTTCTCCCGCTAAATTGCGAATCCCATTAATGGTGATTTCACCAGCTTCAGCAGTTCTGACTTTAGCGAGATAGCCACCATCGAACTTAGAAGAGTCATATTGATCAAACCAAGAGGCCAGCATTAACTGTCCAGCATGACGGTTAAAATCATCTACGCCAATTGTGTCTAAGCTGCTTTTTAAATTAAGTAGTGACATAGGGCTAGCGCAGTCAAAGGCATAGCTATCGCGATGGCTGAAAATATCATTCAGCGCATCAGAGGCTTGAATAGTTTGGCCTTGGTCATTGCTAGTACGCATGAGCAAATAGCGATTGTTATCACGCTCGACCACTTCCCAAAACTGATTACGCTCTAACACTTGCTCGGTGCCTGTTTGACCATTAGCGCCAGTAAACATACGGGTTTCAGGTTGGTCTAAGCCGCCCTCTTTAATGCGGATAAGTTGATCCGTAAATTCCCAACCTGATTCAACCGCTAAACCATTTTTCAGCATATTTTCGCGAAAACGTAGTTCATATATATCGTCAGTGGTGAGGGTGCTGCGGTTTAATTCTTGTCCATTTAGGTTTTGGACAATTAGCGTATCGCCAACACTTAATTTACCGTCTTGATCCTTGCCATCTAAAGCCAGCACTTTGCTTTTGGTATCCGCAAAACTGCTATTGAGAATGCTTTGTTCAGATTGGCTTAGAGTCAAAGGTGTAGGCGTGCTGGGCTGCTGAGTGTTGGTTTGATTCAGCTGCTGCATAAGCTGTTGTAACAACTGCATAACCAACATTACCAAAGAAGCCGTAAAGCCCCTTCCTTTAGGTAGGGGATATAAGGCTATCGG